>Ga0206116_1000194_pt1 | contig 92411 bp, 80 predicted proteins | sample 3A1Ametagenome_FD_178000 | JGI IMG/M metagenome (GOLD analysis project Ga0206116, IMG submission 178000) | Enriched microbial communities from leaf-cutter ant dump, University of Wisconsin, Madison, United States - 3A1A | ecosystem: Environmental > Terrestrial > Nest > Insects nest > Nest dump...
GATTTCCGCCGACCCGGCGAGCAGCAACGTGCCGTACCGCGTCTTCAACATCGGCAACAGCGATCCGGTACCGCTGATGGATTTCATCGGCGCGCTGGAAAGCGCCATCGGCCGGGTTGCCGAAAAGATCTACCTGCCGATGCAGGACGGCGATGTACCGGCCACTTACGCCGACACCGCCCTGCTCGACGCCTGGGTCGGCTTCAAGCCGGCGACGCCGATTGGTATTGGGGTAGATAAATTCATACGCTGGTTTAATTCGTATTATATGAAAGATTAATATGAAAATAAAAATATTAACGACTGAGTTTAAGCCATATCCAGGAGGGGTGGCTACTTACGTATACAACATAGCAACAGAGCTAAGTAGGCAGGGGCATGATGTAACCGTTGTGGTTTTCTTTAATTATGGTGAAAAAGTAGAAACCAATGGTTATGAATTTAAGGTTGTCAGCGTTTTTTCGGAAGATTTTAGAAATTATAAATTATTTAAATTGGCTTTTTGGCTTGCAGAAAAAACTCTAAAAGACAGTTCCGAGATTTGGATAGCGGCTGATTATAGAACAATGATTGCTTCCTCCTATTTGCCCTATTCTGGAAGAAAGTACTGTGTAATGCATGGGACTGACTCTAGAGCGAAGTTGGTTACTATCTTTAATAAAATACCATTTTTTAGTCCTTTATCACGATTCAAAAAGGTTGTGTGCAATTCGGATTTTACGAAAAAATTGGTTATTAATAACAATAAAAAGGTAGATAGGAGTGATGTTGTTGTTTCATATTTGGGTGCTGGCGATGCAAAAAAAACCGATATGAATTTTAGGAATGCGCTAGGGGTACAGAGTAAGTTTGTTTTATTAAGTGTAGGTAGAATAGAAAGAAGAAAAGGTATTGAGTACAGCATAAAAGCTGTTCTGGATTTGCCTGAAGATATTAAAAATAATTTGGTTTATTTTGTAGTAGGGAAAGTTATTAGCCAAGAATATAAGGATTTGATTGTTGATTTAATTGGGGAAAGCAATTCTGTTGTAAGGTATTTAGGTGTTGTGGATGAAGAATTGCTAACATCTCTTTATCAGGAATCGAATGTTTTTTTGCATACAGCAGTAACTGATGAAAAATCAGTCGAAGGATTTGGATTGGTGCTAGCTGAGGCTGCTAAATATGGATTGCCAGTTATTACAACGGGGGTTGATGCAATTCCGGAGGTGGTTGTGGCAGATAAAACAGGGTTTGTGGTTAATGAAAAGGATATAAATGCAATTGCATCAAAAATAAAATATCTTTACTACAACAGAGATGTTTTGAATGATATGTCAGCTTTTGCTAAAGAGCATTCGAATAGGTTTAATTGGAAAGAGCATGTAAAGGTGTTTTTTGATGAATAAAAGAAATTTACATGTGGTGATTGATGGCGACTTTATGACGACACACGGTGTGCCTTCATCAAATCGAAGTCACTATGATATTTTCGCTAGTCGTTATGTCCCATATTTCAAGCATGTTTTTTTGTATTGTAGGGTACAAAAAAAAGAAGATAAAAATGCAATGCCAGTTGGAGGTGAGGGAGTTACAGTTATTTCCCTACCAGATGTGCATGGCCCAATTGGTTTGGTAAAAAATATTATTAGTATATTAAAAGTATTTTTGAAAGCTTCGTCTGATAAAAATGATAGAGCATTAATTAGAGTTCCCGGGATATTCCCGACAATTGCATGGGCTGTATTTTCCATCCGCGGATTTCCATATGCGGTAGAGGCAATGGCTGATGCTGAAGCTCAGTTTTCGAAACAAGCTTTCCAAAAGCGCGGTCGGTTAATCTACAAAATAATTTGGGTTAATGCAATGAAGCTGCAATGCAGACTGGCTAAAGCATCTGCATATGTAACAAAAAAAGCATTGCAAGAAAAATTTCCACCAGGAAAAGGTAAATTCACGTGCTCATTTACAACTCTTGATTTACCAGAGTCCTTTATTTCTGAAAAACCAAAAGACGCAGATTATTTTAAGAAGAGACCTTTCAAAATTGTAAACGTAGCAATGATGCAAAAGCATCTGAAGGGGCAGGATATAATAATAAAAGCTTTTGCTGAGTTTTCTAAGAATAAAGACGTTGAATTAGTTTTGGTTGGTGATGGCGATACCCGAGTTGAATTCGAGAATTTGGCGGCAGATTTGTGCATATCTGACAAAGTCAAATTTCTTGGACGAAAATCGGCTGGAATAGAAATATTTTCGGTCCTAGACGAATCTCATATATTTGTCCTGCCTTCCCGACAAGAGGGGTTGCCTCGGGTCGTTATTGAAGCAATGGCACGAGGACTCCCGTGTATTGCCTCCGATCTTCCTGGAAATTTTGAACTTCTGGATAACGAATTTATTGTTAAAGACAATTCTGTAGAGGGGTGGCGAATAATACTAGAGCGAGTTTGGAGTGATTGTGATCTACTCGCCTCGCTCAGTACTAATAATATTGAAAAAGCAAGGTACTATTCGCTGCCTAAAGTTAAGATTATTCGTGAAAAGTTCTACGGATACATAAATGAAAGCGCTTAAATTATATTGTGCTGCTCTTGGCTTTTTGATTTTTTCCCGCGCATATTCGGATCAATTAAATTCGGTTGATGCCGTGTGGTCGCAACAGGTGGTTGCGCATATTGGAGTAAATATTCATCTAAGTTTTTACAACACACCATATAAAAAATTTGAAGAAATCGTTGTTCCTGGTTTAAATGACTTAGGTATTAAGTTCGTTAGAGATGTTTTTCCGAAGAATAATATTTTTAACAAGCTTTATGTTCAAAGATTAGCTAAGCTATGCGATAAAGGGTACAAGCTATCTTTGGTTGTATTCGATGAAACCAATCCAAATTATTCGATTGATTTCGACACTGCTGATAAATTTATCAATTCGCTAAATGGGTGTGTAGGAATATTGGAGGGTGTTAATGAACCAAATTTAAAGCCTATAAAAAACTGGGCTTTAATAACTAAAGTATCCCAAGGAAAGCTTTATTCTTTCATAAAAAATAAAGAACTAGATGTAGCTAAGCCAATAGTTGCAGGCCCTTCCTTGTGGGGCGATTCTGCGCAAGCAATTGGAAATATAAGTTCTATAGTTGATCTTGGGAATTGGCATACATATTCAGGAGGGCGTAATCCTGAAAGTACAGAAGATAAAGATGGCTCGATCTATAGTTACATAAAGCAAGCGGGATTAATCTATGGCCCCAAAAAAATTCTAATCACGGAGGATGGATATCATTCTGGAATGGATGTGCCAAAGAATAAACATCGTCCGACTCCAAATGATATTATCGCTATATACTTGCCTCGTCTTGTATTACTTCATCAGGAACTAGGTATATATCAGACATATATTTACGAATTGATTGATACAAAAAATAATGGGTTAATTGATCCTGAGTCAAATTTTGGGTTGATTGATTACCAAGGAAGAAAAAAGCCGCAGTTCTACTCCATTAAAAATCTAATTGATATTTTTTCCGACGAAACCGGCGGAAAGTGCGCTGAAAATTCAGCATTTTCTATTTTTTTTAAATCAGTTGCTAATATAAAGGTTCAACTATTTTGTAAAAGTAAAAATAGATGGCTGGTGACATTCTGGCAACCGCTTCCATCATGGGACCCTGAGTCGCGAGAGTATATTCCAGTGAGTCCTCAAAAGATTGAGTTTGGTTTTCCTAATTCTGCGGACAGAAAGATTGATGTTTTCGAAATAAGGAAAGACGGCGCACTACACAAAAAAGAAAAATATCTTGATCATTCCGGTAATCTAATTATCGAGGCTAAAGACACCTTGTCAATTATAGAGATTAATATTCCATGACTAGAAAGGATGTTACTGCACTTGATAGTGTGCAATATCTCCGCGCAATCCTTGTTTTTCTTGTCGTGATGGACCACGCTGGAATATTGATTTCTCTAGAAAAGTACTTCGGGGTATCTTTGATTGCCCCCAGTGTTAATTATTTTGGTGTTGTTGGGGTCAATATCTTTTTCATGATTAGTGGTTTTATAATTATCTATACCGCTACTGAAAAATCTTCACTCAGCTTAGTTGTTTCTATACCGGATTTTGTAAAAAAAAGGGCTGTGAGACTAATTCCAATCATGTGGGTTTCAATAGTTGCTTATGCAGTTTTGAAGAGATTGGGACGAGGGGAGTGGGGTGAGGTTAATGAGTATTTAACAGCTTTTTTTCTTTATCCTTTTTCTGATATTAACCCAACGCAGTTGTGGACGTTACGTCACGAAGTATATTTTTATTTGGTTTTTGCACTATCTATGTATTTCCGGAGGCTATGGATATTACTTGTTGGGGTTTGGATTTTTCTTCCTTTATGGTTTTACAACCAAGATAGCGCGGTTTTATCTTTTTTCTTTTCCCCCTTCGCCTTTTTGTTTGGGGTAGGTGTTTTTGCATGCATTCTAAGAAAAAAAATTATTAAACACCTGGATGTCAAAAAAAGTAAGGGTTTGGCGGCTTTTTTAATGTTTTTTGGTTGTGTCTTGGTAGCATATTCGTGCCATGTTTTTGAATATACTCACAAGCATACTATTTCGATTATGATATTTGCTGTAATTGCATCACCGATAATATTTTACACCGTAATGCTGCCCGTGACGATAGATGGGTTTTTCGGTAAAGTTCTAAAATTGTTTGGCGATGCTTCTTATTCAATATATCTGTTTCATGGTATTTTTCTTTCAGCAATAATTGGTATTTTATCAAGGTATAAAGAATATATTAATAAGTGGGCTGCTTTTTCTATTTCTGTTTCGTTAGCTATGGTTTTAGGGGTTCTTGTTTATCTTTTAATAGAAAAACGCCTTGTTGCTTACCTGCGAACTAGGTTTTACTTATGAAAATTCGTAGTTATTTAATGAGTTTTTTTGATGCAAGTTAATAATAATTTGCAAATCCTTAGAGGATTGGCTGCTGCGCTGATTGTCCTTGTTCATATCAATGAACTGCTGTTAAAGAATTTTGCACCGTATTGGTTTTCAGCAACGTTGTTCTCGGGAGTTGATGTTTTTTTTGTTATTAGTGGTTTTATAATCAGTAAATCAATATCGAGGAATAGATATAGTGCGCTTGAATTTGTTTTTCATAGGTGGTTAAGGGTTGCTCCTCTATATTACCTGCTGACCGTTTTTGTTTTTGTCGTTGCTTATTTTTATCCATCACTTCTAAAAACAACGACTGCTGATATTTCTGGGCTTTTGAAATCGATTGCTTTTATTCCCTACGAAAAATCAGAAGGCAGGATATATCCGCTATATTACGTTGGCTGGTCTTTAAACTATGAAATGTTTTTTTATTTTTTGTGCTTTTTGAATCTGTTTTTTATTAAAAAAATAAATATTTATTTTGTAGAAGTCACGGTCTTTGTCCTGGTTCTTTTGGGTTTTTATTTTTCTCCGAAGGATATCTACGAGAATTTTGGAGTGTTAGGTTACTTCTTTACTCGTCCGATTATGATTTCCTTTGTTTTTGGTATGCTTATCGCAAGGTATGATTATTTCTTTGAAAAATTTCTCTCAAATAAAAATGTTGTATTGATTTTTTCTTTGGTTGTTTCCGTCTGCGCAATGTTTGCCAGCCAAATTTACTTCCCAATTGGAAATCAGTCGCTTTTTTTACCTGATACCTCTTCCGCTTACTATTTTTCGATTCCGGCAGCTATTATTGTTGTTGCTGTTTTGAATCTAAAAATTCGCTCCTCTGGTATTGTTGATTTAATGGTAAGGTTGGGGGATTCTAGTTATTCATTGTATTTGTCCCATTATTTTATTGTGGCTGTTACTGGTGTTTTGGTTAATCGATACTTTGATAACTATAAGCTCATGGCTTCTGTACTCTGTTTTTTCATTGTTATATGGGTGGCTAATCTCGTTCATTTTTATGTTGAGAGAAGATTGTCAAATTTTATTAGGCTTAAGTTTTCCGGCTCTAAAAAATGAAATTTAGAAAACACCCTACTGCTGATGCATTGGCTGATTTTTTTTTCCGTTGTTCGCTATTTCTATTTCCGGCGAATGCGGCTTTCTCTGTTGGAGCTTTTGGGGAAATTGGTTCTGAACCATACTTACTGTTAAATATATTTACAATTTTCTTATTGCTCGTAAGTGGCGCTTTTGTCGGCGTGTGGAAAAGTAGCATTATTGGGTTTTTGTTTTTTGTAACGTTTGTTGTTATATGTTTTGTTGGTTTTTTGTTTAACTATGAATATATTGCAATCTCGTTTTACAAAGATAAATCTGGTGTTTCAAGATTTTTATCTGGGATTATGATTCCATTGTGGGGCAGCTTGTTTTCTGTCTTGGTTTTTTATTTTTCTAGAAATGGTTTTCAAAAGAACATTGTTCGACCACTATATTTTGGAAGTTTTTTAGTTGTTTTTTTTGCTTTTTTTGAAATTGCTTCTTGGCAAAGCGATGCAATTCGAACTGCTTATCTTCCTTTTACGAATGTAATACATGCGTTAATGCGACGAGGTGAGTCTGTGATCGGTCGCGTTCAAAGCATTACCTATGAAGCATCGAATTTTGGGTTCTATGTGTGTTTGGTTGTCCCTTTGTTCATTTGTTTTTCAAAGATAAAAGAAGTTAGCGATAACGTTGGGAAAATTAAGATTATTACTGGGTTGCTGGTTTCTTTTTCCTTGTTTTCCGGTAGAACTTCGTTTTTCGGAGTGTTGCTTGCTCTCGGATTTTCTCTCCTATTTGTAAAGATTGCATTATATCCATCTCGGTATAGAGGTATTTTGAAGATTTTAATTCTTTCTATTCCTGGTGCGATAATTTTTCTTCCATTGAGTGTTATGGTTTTTAATGGTGATTATATCGTATCGTTGATTTATGATTCTGATAATTTGAGTAATGTTTCTCGGTACTCAACAATATATTCTCAGGTTGAGATATTTCTTGATAATGTTTTTTTTGGGGTTGGTCTTAATCAGTATGGGTATTATTATCCGACCTACGTTCCTGCGTGGGCTGATAATTGGGAAACTAATGCTTGGATATATGATTTGGAAGCATCATTTTTCCCGTCCTTCTCTCTTTATTCGCGAGTGGCTGCGGAGTTGGGGTTGATTGGCTTATTGTTTGTTTTTTTCGTAATACAATATGTTTATTCAAAAAGTATTGGTTTTGTTTTTTCTGAATTTACAAATATTGATTTGCGGATACTGAGTGCTGGAGTAGCAGCTGGAATAGTTGCGTTGTGTTTTGTTCTATGGACTGTTGGAACTTTTCGTATTTTTAATTTTTGGTTTTTGTTAGGTTTGTTTTGCTATATAAGATTTAGGGTGGAAAATGAAAGTAGTGCACGTCGCGCAATCTGTTAAAGGTGGAGTAGCTACTTACCTGTCAGAAGTTTTGAGCGATCAAGCTTTTCGCTATGGAAATGACAGAGTATTGGCAGTTATTCCTAAAGGAGGGAGAGAAGAGGTCGGATTAGGTTCTGAGTATCAGTGTTTTGAATTTTCAAATGTATCTAGGTCTATCACTTCTTTGTTTTCTGCGGCAAAGAGTGTTGTCGCTGCAATTGATGACTTTGATCCTGATATTGTTCATCTACATAGCACCTTTGCGGGCTTGCTTAGAATCCCATTATTTTTACGCCGTAAATATAAAGTTGTTTATTGTGCCCATGGCTGGGCTTTTTCGCAAAAGGTTGGAATTTTAAAAAAAATAATTTATGGTGTTGTTGAAAAAGTTCTTCTTTGTTTTACTGCGAAATGTATAAATATATCTTTTAATGATGCAAAAGAAGCCAGGCAGTTTTTTATATCGGGAGAAAAGGTCGTTACGATACCAAACGGTGTTACCGATATCGCTGACTATTCAGAAAGTTCTCGCCTTGAACTATGCTCAGATCGCACACTTCGTTTACTTTTTGTTGGGAGGTTTGATAGGCAGAAAGGCGTAGATAGGCTAATTAATGTTTTTGAGCAATACCAAAACGACGCGGCTAGATTGACTTTAATTGGTGCGTCGGTTGTTGATTCTGCTGGTTATGATTTTTCTAATGATCCACGGATTGAATATCTTGGGTGGTTAAAGCGTGGCGATGTAATTAACTCCCTTTCGCATACTCACGCACTAGTAATTCCATCAAGGTGGGAAGGGTTTGGCTTGGTTGCTATTGAGGCTATGCGATCAGGCGTTGCAGTAATTTGCAGCGATGTTGGAGAGTTACCATCAATCGTTCAAAATGGACGGAGCGGAATGGTGTTTTCATCGGAGGCCGATCTTTTAGGGATTTTTAATAATGCGTCAATTGATCGATTGATTACAATGGGTTTGGTTGGGCGTTCTATTTATCTAGAGAAATATACCGCTGCAATTATGAATCGAAAGATTGCTGACGTTTATGAGTCTTTAATGAAATGAATCTTCCTCTAAATGCACTCTTTGTAGCATTCGCTTCTGCGGTAAGTGCTTTGGCGCAATGGCTTATTGTGATTTTCCTTGGGAGAATCGAAGGGCCTGTTGCGCTGGGGAGTTACTCCCTTGCTCAGTCTTGGGTTTTGGTTTTGTCTTATTTTTCTATGCTGGCTTTTCGACAGCAAGTATTGGCTGGAAACCTTGGGGTATATAGTTTTTCTTCATTGTTTTGGACTAGATTTTTATTTTCTCTGCTTTTGTTTTTGCCTGTTGTTGTAATTGTTTATTTTTTTTCTGATTATTTATACTTTTATTTGTTTCTTTGCGCGGTTGTTTATAAGTTTTCAGATCTTTTGATTGATTTGCTATCGGTTTGGTACCAAGCCGCTAAGAAGTTTTTTTTTCTTGCCACTGTTTCAGTGCTTAGGTTGTTATTTGTAATGTCGTTTTTCGTTGTTTCTTATTACTGTGGCTTGGGCTTGGTTGTATCGTTTTTGTTAATGCTTGTTTCGGCATTTATTTTTGCATTTGTTTTTGATTTTCGTTTTCTTAATTTAAGGTTTTTTGATTTTTTAAATGGATTTTCTCTCTCTGTTTTTTGGGGTTTGGTTAAAACAAATTTTTGGTTTGCTGCTTCGAATGTTTTAATGGTTTTGTCTTTTGCTTTGCTTAGGCAACTTGTCGGGTTTTTTTCTGATGGATTTGTTTTAGGGTATTTTTCAGCGTCATTTCAGATTGTTACTTTAATAAGCTTTTTTGTTACTGCTACAGGTCAAATATTATTGCCGAAATTTGGTTGCTACTTCAGGGCTTCTAATTGGGCAGCGTTTAGCTCTTTGCTGCGACGCATTGTATTTTTGTTGATTGTTTTTGGTTTATTATTGGTTTTGATTGCGTTGATGTTTGGTTCTGAAGTTTTTGTTTTTATTTATGGGGCCGCGTTTCTGGATGGGTATCCGATTTTGATTTTTGTTTTTGTCTCGGCGGTACCTATGTTTGTTGCTTCGGTTGTTGGTGCTTCAGCTTATGCTGCCGGATCAAAATCAATTATGCTTAAGGGGTATTTTTATTCCTTATTTTCTCTTTTGATTCTCGGCGGCTTTTTGGGGTATTTCTTTGGTGTTTTCGGTGTTTTGTTTGCTTTTTCGGCGGTGATGATTTTTCAGTCATTTTACTTTTATTTTGTTATTAAAAAGTTGATGCACGGTATTTAAATTATTGACTGATTTATATGATAATACAAACTCTTGTTTTGTGCGGCGGCTCTGGTACCCGGATGTGGCCGCTTTCCCGTGAGCAATATCCTAAGCAATTGCTTAATCTGGCCGGAGAATCGTCGATGCTTCAGGCGACAGCGGTGCGCTTGAAGGGGTTGCCGCTTTCTGCGGTCGACCGGCTGAATTCACCGATTTTGATCGGCAACGAGGAATACCGTTTCCTGATGGCCGAGCAGTTGCGTCAGATTGGTGTTGCGCATGGCGGGATGGTGCTGGAGCCTTGCGGGCGCAACACGGCGCCGGCTTTGACGCTGGGGGCTTTGCTGGCGCGGGCAGGCGGTGATGATCCTGTTCTGGTGATCATGCCGGCGGATCATGTGATTCAGGACGAGGCGGCTTTCCGTGATGCTGTGGCACTGGCTTTGCCGCTGGCCGATGCGGGCAAGCTGGTGACGTTCGGCATTTGCCCGACGGCGCCGGAGACCGGTTACGGCTACATCCGCGTTGGCGAAGCGCTGGGCGAGGGCGCCAGCCTGGTCGAGCAGTTTGTCGAGAAGCCGGATCAGGCCACGGCGCAGGGCTACCTGGATAGCGGTCGTTATCTGTGGAACGGCGGTATTTTCGTGATCAAGGCGTCGGTCTGGCTGGCCAAGATGGCGCAGTGCCGGCCGGATATCCTGGCGGCGTGCGAGGCGGCGTTTGCCGGCCGTCAGCAGGACATGGATTTCGTTCGGCCGGACAAGGCGGCGTTTGCAGCCTGCCCGTCGGAGTCGATCGATTATGCGGTGATGGAACCGTTGACCGCCGCCGGCAGGAATTCCGGCGAGGTCGCGGTGGTGCCGCTCGATGCCCGCTGGTCGGATGTCGGCGCCTGGAGCGCGCTGTGGGAAATCGGTGACAAGGACGAAGCGGGCAATGTCTTCAAGGGCGACGTGCTGGCGGTCGACACCGAAAATTCACTGGTTTTGACCAGCGGCCGGCTGGTGGCAACGGTCGGGTTGCGGGATGTGGTGGTAGTCGAGACGCCGGATGCGATTCTGGTGGCCGACCGCAAGCAGATCCAGAAGGTCAAGGACGTGGTCGGCCAGCTGAAGGCGGCCGGGCGTTCGGAAACCAATTCGCATCGCAAGGTCCATCGGCCGTGGGGTTGGTACGACAGTATTGATTTCGGCTCGCGCTTTCAGGTCAAGCGCATCGTGGTCAATCCGGGTGGTGTGCTGTCGCTGCAGATGCACCACCATCGCGCCGAACACTGGATTGTGGTGTCCGGCACGGCGCGGGTGACCAAGGGGGAGGAAACTTTCCTGGTCTCCGAGAACGAATCGACTTACATCCCGCTGGGTACGACGCATCGCCTGGAAAACCCGGGCAAGCTGCCGCTCGAGATGATCGAGGTTCAGAGCGGCTCCTATCTCGGCGAAGACGACATCGTGCGATTTGAGGATCGCTATGGGCGCTGATCCCGATATTCGGGCAGAGCCTTTTGTCCGGGGTTTGCTGGAGAAACTGCCGGCAGATTCCCGGGCCTTGTTCAGCGACGAGCAGTTGTTGGCGCTGAAGATCGCCCTCGGGGGGAGAACCTGGGGGGTTCATGCGGTCGACCTGCGCTGGACACTGAAATTCTGGCGTTGGCGTTACTACTTTGTGGTGTTGGCAGGGCGCAATCGGCGGGAGTTGTCGCGGCGGGAACGTGAAGTTGCACGCGTTGCAATGGTGCTTTCGTTGGCCATCTTTCTCGTTTTCTCAATGTTGCTCGGCTTGCTTGTGCTGTATCTGGTCAAGTCGGCTTTAGGCATCAATTTATTCCCCGGCTTTTCACTCGGTATCTGGGGGTGGTTCCAGGAGAACATCCTGCGTTGACGCGGTTTGTGCGATGCAGCATTTTTGTTTTGTTTATGACTAAAGTCATATATACGAAGTAAGGGTTGCCGTGGCAAGATTCGCTCCAAACACATTGTTGCAAGATACTAAAAATCCCCATGTCCCTCATCAGTTCCGGTCTTCTTCGGCCGCATAGCTCCAAGATTGCCTTCTTTCGGCGGGTCCTTGATGCGCTGGTCATTGTTGTTTCACTTTATGTTGCACTGCAAATAACGCACGATCTCGGGCTGGATCGTCTGTACACCCATGCGGCGGCCTGGGCGGTGATGCTGTTCATGAGCATCGGCGGGGCGCGGCAGATTTATGGCTCGTGGCGGGTGATGACCATTCAGGCCGCCGTCAGCCTGACCTTGACCACCTGGCTGATGACGACCGTGGCGCTGGTTTTCCTGGCTTTCCTGACCAAGACCTCGGCCGACTATTCCCGGGCGGCGGTGCTGGTCTGGTTCGTGTTGACCCCGGTGCTGCTGGCCGTGGCGCGGGTTTCCGTGCGTGTGGTGCTCAACCTCATGCGATCCGGCGGGCAGAACACCCGCACGCTGGCCATTGCCGGCAAGACCAAGCTGGGCAAGCAGGTGGTCGACAAGATTCAGGCGTCGCCGTGGATGGGCATGCAGTTCGTCGGTTATTTCGATGACCGGCTGGCCAAGCGGGACTGCAACCATACGGCGGACGATGTTCAGGGGATCGGGCGTTTCGATGAACTGATCGAGTTGGCCCGTGCCGGCAAGGTGGATTACGTCTACATCACGCTGCCGATGAAGGCGGAAAACCGTATCGTCGAGTTGGTCAATGCGCTCAGCGACACCACGGCTTCGGTCTATCTGGTGCCGAATTTCTTCGTCTTCGACCTGCTGCACGGGCGCCTCGCCAGCCTGGACGGTATCCCGGTGCTCAGCCTGCACGAAACGCCGTTCTATGGTGTCGATGGCTGGGTCAAGCGCCTGGAAGATATTGTTGTCGCCAGCCTGATCCTGGCCATCATCGCCATTCCGATGGCCATCATCGCGCTGGGGGTCAAGCTCACGTCGCCTGGGCCGGCATTGTTCAAGCAGCGGCGTTACGGCCTTAACGGGGCGGTGGTGGAGGTCTGGAAATTCCGCAGCATGACGGTCTGCGACAACGGCGACAAGATCGTCCAGGCGCAAAAGAACGATGCCCGCATCACGCCGTTCGGCGCCTTTCTGCGCAAGACCTCGCTCGATGAGTTGCCGCAGTTCTTCAATGTGCTGCAAGGCACGATGTCGGTGGTCGGGCCGCGGCCGCATGCGGTGGCGCACAACGAGCAGTACCGCAAGCTGATCCGCGGCTACATGCTGCGCCACAAGGTCAAGCCCGGCATTACCGGCTGGGCGCAGATCAGCGGTTGGCGGGGCGAGACCGAAACGCTGGAAAAGATGGAAATGCGCGTCAAGCACGATCTGGAATATCTGCAGAACTGGTCGCTGTGGCTGGATCTGAAGATCATCTTCCTGACCGTCTTCAAGGGCTTCGTCAACAAGAACGCGTATTGAGGGTTCCGGCCGGCAACGACCGGCCATTTTTTATTCATGGGGTGATCGAGTGGCAAAGGGAATGATCCTGGCGGCTGGCCAGGGAACGCGGGTGCGTCCGCTGACCAAGAACGTGCCGAAACCGATGGTGCCCATCCTGGGCAAACCGGTGATGGAATACCTGATCGAGCACATGGCGCGCTATGGCGTGCGCGAGATCATGGTTAACGTTGCCTTCAATCATTACAAGATCGAGAACTACTTTGGCGATGGCCGTCGCTGGGGCGTTGATCTCGGCTATTCCTACGAAGGCGCGCGCGAACATGGCGAGATCGTGCCCAAACCCTTCGGTTCGGCCGGTGGCATGCGCAAGATCCAGGATTTCGGCGGTTTCTTCGACGAAACCACCATTGTCGTCTGCGGCGATGCGGTGGTCGATCTGGATATCGGCGCAGCCCTGCACGAGCACAAGAGCAAGGGCGCCATCGCCAGCGTGGTAGCGCTGGAGGTACCGCTCGATCAGGTGCAGAACTATGGTGTGGTGGTGGCCGATAACGAAGGCCGGATCACTTCGTTCCAGGAAAAGCCCAAGCCGGCCGAGGCAAAGTCGCGCCTGGCCAGTACCGGCATCTATATCTTCGAACCGGAAGTGCTGGACCTGGTGCCCAGCGGCAAGCCGTTCGACATCGGCAGCGAACTGTTCCCCCTGCTGGTGGAAAAAGGCTTGCCTTTCTATGCGCAGAAGCGCTTCTTCAACTGGATCGACATCGGCCGGCTGAACGATTACTGGGAGGTGTCCCAGCGCGTGCTGCGCGGCGAGGTGGCGCAGATGGACATGCCGGGCAAGGAAGTGCAGCCGGGCGTTTGGGTCGGTCTCAACACTTCCATTGCCTGGGAAAGCTCCAAGCTGGTCGGACCGATCTACGTCGGTTCCAATGTGCGCATCGAACCCGGTGTATCGATCATCGGCCCGGCCTGGATCGGACACGGCAGTCATATTCGTTCCGGGGCGCGCGTCGAGCGCTGCATCGTCTTCGATTACACCCGGATTTCCGGGCCGCAGACGATGAGCGAGATGATCGTTTCGCCGCAGTATTGCGTCGGCCGCGATGGCGTGGCGCATTATCTGGGTGAAGACATGTCGCCCTTCCGTTGGGGCGATGCACGCGGATGAGGCCGTTGCATAACGACCGCTGGGCATTCTGGGGGCTGCTGGCGCTGTTGTGCTGGCTGCCGCTGCCGCTTGGCAGCAATCGCACCTTTGCCGTCGCTCTCCTGGTGTTCTGGTCGCAAATCCTGTTGTGGGGCACGGTCTTCGCGTGGCGCCACGACCTGGCCGGCCTGTCTGCCCGGCTTGCCTTGTTCCGCTGGCCGGTCGGTCTGCTCGGGGCGTTCATCCTGGTGCCCTGGTTGCAATGGCTGCCCTTGCCGGCTGACTGGCTGGCCGTGCTATCGCCGGAGGCGCTGGCGGTGTCGCAAGGGGTGGTCGATACGTTGCGCGTCAGTCTGGACCCGGGGCAAACGCAGTTGTACGCGGCCCTGTCCTTTGCCTACTGGTCGGTTTTTGTTGCCGCACTGGTGCTTGTCCGCGATTCGCGGCGGCTCGATACGCTGGCGTTGGTGCTGGTTGGCAGCGGCGTGTTTCAGGCCTTGCTGGGGGCTGCGCTGTTTTCCACCGGGGCCACTTACCGGCTGTTCTTCTCGGAGCTGACGCACGACCGGGTGAAAGGCGCTTTCGTTTATCACAACCACATGGCCGGCTACATGGAGATCTGTCTGTCGGTGGGCATCGGTCTGATGCTGGCGCGGCTCGGCGGCAGTGGTAAGCAACGCCCGTCGACCGGCTGGAAGGAAAAGCTGCAGGCGGCCATCGACTTTTCATTGAGCCCCAAGATGCGCCTGCGCCTGATGCTGGTGATCATGGTCATTGCGCTGGTGCTGACCCGGTCGCGCATGGGCAACACCGGTTTCTTCGCTGCCTTGCTGATCGTCGGCCTGCTGACCATTGTGCTGTCGCGCAGGACGGCGCCGAAAACGGTAGCCCTGATCGCCAGCCTGGTGATCATCGATGTGGTGGTGGTGGGGAGCTGGATCGGTGTCGAGAAAGTGGTGGACCGCGTTCAGGAAACGGCATTGACCAGCGAGGAGGGCGGCCGGGAAGAGTCGGTCGAACTGCGCGTGGATGCCGCCCGTCATGCCTATGCGCTGGTTGAGGATTTCCCGTGGCTGGGTACCGGCGCCGGCAGCTTCTACACGGCTTACCTGCGTTACCGCACGCCTCGCGAGGGGTATTTTGATCACGCGCACAACGACTACGCCGAGATTGCCGCCGATTTTGGCGGGCCGGCTACGCTGCTGCTGGGGGGTTTCGTGCTGTCGGCCGTGGTGTCGGCCGTTCTGGTCCTGGCTCGGCGGCGTTCCGATCTGCCTCGTGGGTTGGCCTTTGGCGGGCTGATGGCTGTTGTTGCCTTCCTGATTCACAGTACCGTCGATTTCAACCTGCAGATTCCGGCCAACGCGCTGACCCTGCTGGTGGTGTTTGCCATGTTGTGGTCGGTGGCAAGCCTGCCGCGTGGAAATGTCAGAAGTAACAGCCCTGTCGATTAAATGCGCGAACTGAGATTCTTGGGCTAAGTAATGGATTATTTTGGTGTTGTTGCGCTGCAGCAAATACTGGACGGTCCTATGTCGTGCACGTATCATTCGCGCTGTGAGCATGCTGGCGGATTAGCCGGCCCTGATGATTTGGAGTCCTTATGAATTCGATCCGTACGCGTTCTGCGGTAATGCTGGTGCTGTCCTTGGGCCTGGGCGCCAATGCCTGGGCGGAAGCCGGGCTTGCCGAAGCCATCGAGCAGCCGCTGCTGCTGGCCCAGGCCGATACCGGCAATGCCGTGCCGGCTGCTCGCCCTGCGCCGGCGGCAGCAGCTCCCGCGGCCGAGCCGGAAACGGTGCCGTCCTTGAGCACGCCGGGTGCGGTGACGCCGCTGGGGGGCAGTGATGCCGCCGGCAATACGCTGCAGCGTTCGGTCACGTCGGGTTACGAACTGGCCGGTGCCGGTATTGGTAGCGCCAGCGTGTCGCAGAACCAGTACATCATGACTTCGCCGGTCAAGGGGCGGGGCGTTCGTTTCGATAACGGCATCTTCCTGCACCCGGCGGCCACGGTCGGCCTCGGGTACAACAGTAATGTGCTCGGTACGCCGAATAACAAAACCTCGTCGAGCATCCTGGTCTTGCGCCCTGAAGTGGTGGCCGAGGCCAAGTCGCGCGGCGACCGGTATACCGTCAGCTACTCGGGCAACTACGGGCGCTATGCCAGTTCTTCGCCGGATGATTTCTACAACCACGATTTCTGGCTGGCCGGCGACAACTATTTCACCACCCGCGCCCGCCTGGGCTGGGGGGTTGGTTACGTGATGCGCAGCGATCCGCGCGGTTCGACCGACCGCGTGGCCGGCGACGAACCGGATCGCTGGCGGGCGCCGGTGGCCCGTGTGCTGGGAATCTACGGCGCACCGAAAGCGCTGGGCCGGATCGAGCTGGAAGGCTCGTGGATGCAGAAGCGCTACCAGAACAATCGCCAGCTGACGGAGGGCTTCGATCTGAACACTTCCATGCTGGCCGGACGTTTCTTCTACCGGGTGATGCCGGCCACCTCGCTGGTGTTTGAAGCACGGAATACCTGGAACGACTATGTGCTGGACACCTCGACCAACGACAACCGTTACAGCAAGCTGCTGGTCGGTGCGACGTGGGAAGCGACGGCCAAGACCACCGGTTTCATCAAAGTGGGCCGCGCCTACAAGGATTTCGATACGGCGGGGCGTCGTGATCCGAGCGCAGCGACCTGGGAAGTCGGGGTCACCTGGGCGCCGCGTACTTACTCGGTGGTCCGTCTGGAAACCGAACAGAACATCCTGGATTCGACCGGTGTCGGCAATTTCACGACCGTTCGTGGTCATTCGCTGAACTGGGAGCACAAGTGGGCCAGTTACTTCACCTCCAGCCTGTCGGCCAGCCAGGTGTCGGCCGATTACGACGGGGTTGATCGGAAAGACAAGACCAATTCCTACGGCGTCGGCGTGTTCCGCGAAGTGGGCCGCAATTTCCGGGTTGGTGCGAGCTGGAACCATATCAAACGGAATTCAAGCGACGATGCACGGGATTTCACGCGTAACGTCCAGATGCTGACGCTGGAGGTGGTGCTGTAATGCGTTTTGCCTCGCTTCGTCGTTTTTCGGCCGTCTTGCTGCTTGGCCTGGTTTCCGTTTTTTCGACAGTGCAGGCGCAGGATGCCAGCGTGCCGGCCCTGGATGGCGAGAAGGCCGTTGCGGTTGCCGGCGCCAGCGACATGCCGATCCCGGCCTTGCCGGCCGGTCTGTCGACCTACCGTTTGTCGGCCGGCGATGTGATTTCGATTCGCGTGCTGGGCGAAGAAGACCTGAGCAAGGAAAAGATTCGCCTGACCGACGCCGGTACGGTGTCGCATCCGGCGCTGGGCGAAATCCGTGCGCTGGGGCTGACCACCGGCGAAATGGAAAAGATCGTTGCCGACGGCTTGCGTGGCCGTTACCTGGTGAATCCCAAGGTTTCGGTGTCGATCGAGGAATACCGGCCGTTCTACATCAACGGCATGGTCGAGAAGCCGGGCGGCTACCCGTATCAGCCGGGGCTGACGGTACGCAAGGCCGCGTCGCTGGCTGGCGGTTTCCGCGAGCGCGCCTCGGTGAGCAAGATCTACATCATCCGGGAAAAGGATGCTTCGCAGCGTTCGCAGAACGCCGACCTGAACACGCTGGTCATGCCGGGCGACATTGTCACGGTCGACGAGAGCTTTTTCTGATTTTTCCGAATTTCCCCGTTCCCCGCTTGCGGGGACATTGAGTTGAATAGCCACATGACCCAAGTCGCCGATACGCCGGCTCCGCCGCACAAGCCCGTCTTCCTGCACGATCCCGAAGATCAGGAAGAAAAACTCGAACTGCTCGAATACTGGCGCAGTGTCGTCAAGCGCAAGAAGCAGATCATTGGCTTCGGGCTGGCGGTCGCGCTGCTGGCCGTTGTGGTGGTTTTGGCCATGACGCCGATTTACCGCTCGACGGCGACGATCATGATCGAGGCCAACAAGGCCAAGGTGTTGTCGATCGAGGATGTCTATTCCGGGATTTCGCAGAACCGCGAGTTCTTCCAGACCCAGGTCGAGATCATCAAGGCTCGGGAAGTCGGTATCAAGACCATACTGAAGACCAAGCTCTGGGAGCATCCGGAATTTGATCCGCGGGCCAAGGGGGATTCCTTTCTGGCCAGCCTGGGGGTCAGCAACGAGCCCAAGGAATGGACCGATGCCTTGTTGGCTGATGCTGTTTATCCCGCGTTTGCAGCGCGTTTGTCTATCGAGCCCATTCGTTTGAGCCAATTGGCAAAGATCAGCTTCGATTCGGCCGATGCCGAACTGGCGGCACGTGTGGCAAATGCTGCGGCAGAAACCTATATCCAGAACGAACTGGAGACCCGTTTCAAGATGACGCATCAGGCTGGTGTCTGGTTGCAGGATCAGATGACCGATCTGCGCAAGAAGCTGAACGAGTCGGAAAAGGCCTTGCAGGAATATCGTGAGAAGGAAGGCATTGTCGATCTGAAGAGCGTGACCCAGAGCGGGGCCGGTCGGCAGATCGAGGAAGTGATGGGGCGTCTGGTCGACGCGCGGATGCAGCGGGCGCAGGCCGAGAATGCCTACATGCAGATCAAGTCGGCCAAGAGTGGTGGTGGCGATCTGAGTTCGCTGCCGGCGGTGCTGCGCAACCCGATTGTGGCCGATGCCAAGCGGGCCGAGGGGATGGCCGAACGCAAGCTGTCCGAATTGACGCAGCGCTATGGCAAGGAGCACCCGAAGTATTTGCAGGCCGAAGGCGAGCTCGAGTCGGCACGCGACAACCTGAAGCGTCAGGTCGATTCGGTAGTGGCCAGCGTGATTCGCGAGTATGAAGTGGCGCGTGGTACCGAGGCGACGCTGGAAGGCGTGTTGAACAATGCCAAGGGGCAGGTGCAGAACCTGAACCGCAAGGAAGGGGCATTGAGCATGTACGAGCGGGAGGTTGAAGCCAATCGCCAGATGTACGACATGTTCATCAAGCGGGCCAAGGAAACCAATGTTGCGGGTGACCTTCAAACTCCGATTGCGCGTGTCGTTGATCCCGCAGTAGTTGCTGATGGCCCGGTAAAACCCAAAAAATCGCTGATTGTTGTGGTTGCATTGTTTTTTGGGCTTTTCATCGGTGTTCTGGCCGCGCTGCTGCGTGACCGCATGGACAACACCCTGAAGACCTCCGAAGACGTCGAGGTTCGTTTGAAGCAGCCGATCCTGACGACCTTGCCGTTGCTCAGTCAGGAAGAAGTGGAACGGACCAAGACCGCGCGCATTTTCATCGAGCAGCCGAATTCGATTTATGCCGAGGCAATCCGCACCGCCCGTACCGGCGTGTTGCTGACCGGCATCGATCTGCCGCAGCGGACGCTGGTGGTGACTTCCAGCGTGCCGGGCGAAGGCAAGACGACGTTCTCGATCAATCTGGCGACGGCGCATGCTCACACCAAGAAGACCCTGCTGATCGATGCCGACATGCGTCGTCCGGCGGTTTCCAAGGGCCTGGAAATTCCGCCCGGGGCCAAGGGGTTGTCCAACTTCGTGTCGGGCAATGCGACGCTGAAGGAATGCCTGATCAATGTCGACGGTTCGACGCTGATGCTGATGCCGAGCGGCGCGGTGCCGTTGAATCCGCTGGAGTTGCTGCTGTCCGAGCGGTTCAAGGAAGCGCTGACGCAACTGGCCAAGATTTTCGAGGTGATCATCATCGATTCGCCGCCGGTCGAACTGGTTTCCGATGCGCTGGTGATCGCTGCTCAGGCCGATGGCGTGATTTTCGTGACCAAGGCCGAGTCGACCCCGTACCAGGTGGCGCGCAAGGGGCTGCAGCGCCTGCGTCGCGCCGATGGGCATGTGCTGGGGGTGGTGCTCAATCAGTTCGATGTGGCCAAGGCAGAAAAGTACTACGGCGATTATTCCGGGTACGGCAAGTACGGTTACGGCGAATCCGGCTATCAGGGCGGTTACGGCCAGAGCTACGGCGAGGAAGCGCCTAGGTCTTGAACGGGCGCGCCGACCGATGATCGATCTGCATGCGCATTTTCTGCCGGGGGTCGATGACGGACCGGCAACGCTGGCCGAATCGCTGAGGCTGGCCGAGAAGGCGGTGGCGGACGGGGTGGAATGGACGGTGATGACGCCGCATGTGCATCCGCGCCGCTATCCGAACCGTTTGTCCGGTCTACGCCCGCATTTCGAGAATTTCCGTTCGGCTCTGGCCGAGGCCGGCATTCCATTGAAGCTTTCGCTGGGCGGTGAGGTGCGTTTCGGCGAGGAGGCGCTGTCTTTGCTGGCGCAGGATGAGTTGCCCTTTCTCGGCGAGTGCGATGGTTTTCGCGTGCTGTTGCTGGAATTTCCGCATCAGAACGTGCCGGTCGGCAGCCTGCAGTTTGCCGAGCGTTTGCTGGCGGCGCGGATTCGTCCGCTGATCGCGCATCCCGAACGCAACAAGTCGGTGATGGCGCGGCCCGAGATCCTGGTGCCTTTCCTGGATATTGGCTGCTGGCTGCAGTTGACCGCAGGATCGCTGGTCGGCCGTTTTGGCCGGACGGCGCAGAAGACGGCCGAGTTCATTCTGGGCAACCGCTGGGCACATGTGCTGGCCACCGATGCGCACAACCTCGAACATCGGCCGCCGCTGTTGTCGGAAGGACGTGACGCGGCGGCGAGGCTGGTCGGCAAGTTGCTGGCGCATGAAATGGTCGTTGAACGGCCGGCGAGGATATTGGGGGGTCAATGAGCGAAGCGGGGAAGCCGGGCGGTGCCTGGGGTCTGAAATTGCTGGCGCTGCCGGTGGCGGTGCTGGCCGTGCTGTCGCTGCATACGGCGTTCATTTATGGCATGGCGGATGTCAAGACGCTCAAGGCGCGCGCGCTGATTGCCGATTGGCAGCGTAACGAAAAGGCCCGGCCGCAGATCGTTCAGGTGGGTCTGGCGCGTAATGACCTGATTGCCGGTTTGAAGTGGTTGCCGGGCGATTCGCAGTTGCTCGAAGGTCTGGGCTATTTGTACGGCTTGCGTGCGGTCAACGTGGAAAACATTCCGGAATTGCACCAGGCAATGCTCGACGAGGTGCTGCTGTATTACCGCGAATCCCTGAAGCGCCGCCCGATGGCGCCGTATGCCTGGGCCAACGTGGCGCTGGCCCTGCATTTGAAGGATGCCGGGGCCGACGAGATGTGGCGTTCCTTTGACCGCGCGATGGCCTACGGCAAGCGGGAGGGCGGCGTTCAGCTGAAGCTGGCGCGGATTGCGCTGGACCGCTGGAGCACGCTGACTCCGGAACGGCGTGGCGAGGTGGTGGACATGTTGGGCATGGCGCGCGGCAGGACGGTGCGCGATCTGAAGAAGATGTTCGAGAACAGCGGGCACGATGATTTGCAGATCGGCCCTGAACAGCCGGCCGGCTGAGGCTTACATGCGCTGTTCGCGGGCGAGTTTCTCGAGCAGTTCGCGCCACAGACGCACGTTCGATGCGCCGCCCTTGCGGGCGACGCCGGCTGCGGTCCACAGGTCGTCGTCGTTGAAACTGTAAACCGGTTCGAGGTCGGGGCGCTGCGAGGCGGGGCGCAGTTCGGGGATCAGGTTGTCCATGATCAGCGGTTCGCCGTCCGGCGTGGGGTAGTAGGCCAGCACCATGTGCGATTCGTTGAGTTCCTTGGCGCGTACGTAGGTGATGCGCAGGCGGTCGATCGGCAGGCCGAGGTCTTTCAGCGAGAGGTATTTGGCGATCGAGTAGTCTTCGCAGTCGCCGCCGTAGGAGGCGAGCATTTCGACCGGTGTTGCCCAGTAGTCTTCCTGCCGCCAGTGACGCAGGTCGCTGATGTAGGGCACCTGGTTGAAGAAGGTGTTGATCTTGCGCAGCGTCAGTGACTCGGCTTTGGGTTCCTGCTGCCGGGCGCCGATGGCTTCGGCGCCGCGCATGTCGTTGAGCAGCTTTTGCCAGATCAGCAGGCGTTTCGGGGCGTCGGAAGCGTACTGGCGGGCGACGTAGTCGAGCAGGTTTTGCGAGAAATTCACCAGTCCGGCCGCGAGCGTGGGCGTTGCGCAGACGATCATCAGCGCAGCGATCAGATGGCGGTGGCGGTGGTGTGGCGCAAACATGTACGCGTTTGGTATTGGGTCTGCGCCATTGTACAGGCAGGACGGGCTTTTCGAAGGGTATGACCTTGGTTGTATTTATACGGAGGTCATTCAGGAGTAAATTCCATAAGCTTTTGTCCATAAAATGGATTTCACTTGAATCGCAGTCGTTTTACCCCTCTCTGGCTGGTTTTCGTGCTGTCGCTCGGCGGTTGTGCGTCGGTATTCGATGCGCCGTACGAAGAAATTGACGAAACCCCGCTGGCGCAGTCGGAACCGCAGCTGGAAATCGTCGATGCCGATGGGCCGTTGGCACCGGAGGTGCAGGTCCGGCCGCGCAAGGTGTATCCGGATATCTGGGCGCGCGTGCGCGACGGATTCCGCGTCGATGCCTTTGCCGGCGACAAGTCGGTGGAGCGGATCGCCCGGCGTTTCGCCGCCGACGGCATCGTCGAGCGCATTGCCCAGCGTGCGGCGGGTTATCTGTACTACGTCGTCGATTCGGTGGATCAGCGCGAGCTGCCGATGGAGGTGGTGCTGGTACCGTTCGTCGAATCCGGTTATTCGTTGAGCGCGGCGTCCTTCGCCGAGGCGCACGGGGCGTGGCAGTTCATCGAGAGCACGGCGAAGAACTACGAGATCCGGATCGACCGTTTCCGTGACGATCGACGCAATCTGGTGGCGTCCACCCGGGCGGCGATGAATTACCTGACGACGCTGCATGCGATGTTCGACGACTGGCCGCTGGCCATGGCGGCTTACAACTGCGGCGAGAAGCGCGTTGCGGCAGAGGTCGAGAAGGCCAGGCGGCGCGGGGTGCAGAAGCCCGGTTTCCACGATATTTCAGCCCAGTTGCCGCCGGAGACGCGCGAGTACGTGCCGCGCATCTTTGCCGTCAAGCGTCTGATTGCCGATCCGCTGGCGCACCGGGTGAAGCTGCCGCCGATTGCCGACGAACCGTTGTTCAGCGTCGTCGAGATTCACCGGGACGTCGATGTGGCGCTGGTCGCACGTTTTGCCGGGATGAAGACCGAGGATTTGGTGCGCCAGAATCCGTCGTTGGTGGCGCCGGTGATCATCGGCCGGCAGAACGTTCAGTTGCTGTTGCCGCATCAGGCGGCGATGAAGTTGTCGGAGGCGATGGCGGCACATGAGGGGCCCTGGGTGACGTGGCGCATGGTGCGGATCGTCCGGCCGGCGTCGCCGGCCGATGTGGCGCGTCGCAACCGGATTCCGGTGGCTCGGGTGCTGCAGGCCAATCCGCTGCCGGACGGTCATTTTTATGAAGTGGGTTCGACCTTGCTGCTGCCTGGCAAGGGCCAGGAAGAGCTGGATGTCGAGCTTGCGCAACGCGCGGTATTGCTGACCCGCGCGGCATCCGAATGCATGACGATGCAGAGTTGCGTGGGCGAGGGTGAAAAAGTGGTGCCGCCGGCAACGGTTAACGGTATGCCGAGGCGATGATGGAAACCCTGGACGCTCCGCAGTTCCTGTTGCAGACCCGCTTGCTGATCGTGGAAAACGATCCGCGGATGAGCGCGCATCTGCAGAATATCCTTGAGCACCGCGTTGGCGAGATTCTGCAGGCGCGCGACGGTGGGGAAGGGCTGACGCTGTGGGAAATGCATGCGCCGGACATCGTGCTGACCAACATCGATCTGCCGGTGTTCGACGGTTTTGCACTGGCGGAAAGGATTCGTGCGGTCGATGGTGATGCGGCGGTGGTGGTGATGTCGTCCTCTTCCAGCCTGGCCATGCTGCACCGGATCATCGATGCCGGTATCGACGGTTACGTGATCCAGCCGATCGACGAGATGCTGCTGTTCGGCGTGCTGTTCCGCTGCATGCGCGACCGTCAGCGGGTGCTCGATCTGAAGATGGCGAGCATGGTGTTCGAGGTGGCCAATGAAGGGATCATGGTGACCGACGAGAATGCACGCATTCTTGCGGTCAACCCGGCATTTTCGGAAATTACCGGCTACCGCGCGCGTGAGGTGATCGGCCAGCGTACGCGGATGCTGCAGTCCGGCGTGCATGGGCCGGATTTTTACCGCGCGATGTGGCAGACGCTGCTGACGCATGGTCGCTGGGCCGGTGAGATCACCAATCGTCGCAAGGACGGTTCGCATTATTCGCAGTGGCTGTCGATTGCCGCGGTGAATCAGGACAGTGGCGGCGCACAGCGTTATGTCGGCCTGGTTTCGGATATATCCGAGCGCAAGCAGGAAGAGGAACGGATTCGCCGCCTGGCGCATTTCGATGCGCTGACCGGGCTGCCCAACCGCGCCCTGTTCGAGGACCGGCTGCAGCGTGCCGTCGTGCGGGCCCGGCGCTATCGGCAGACGCTGGCGGTACTCTATGTCGACCTCGATCATTTCAAGTCGGTGAACGATACCTGGGGGCACGCGGCCGGCGACGAGATGCTGTGCGTGGTGTCCAACCGGATGCTGGAGGTGCTGCGTCAGAGCGATACGATCAGCCGGCGTGGTGGCGACGAGTTCGTGATCCTGGTTGATCTGCAGGATCATCCGGAGGGTATCGGCAACGTTTGCGCCAAGCTGGTCAACGAGGTTTCGCGGCCGGTTCCCTATGGCCTTTTCGAGTTGTGCGTGGGGGCGAGCATCGGTGTGGCGCTGTATCCCAACGATGCGGAACAGCCCGACGAACTGCTGGCCGCCGCCGATGTGGCGCTTTACGAGGCGAAGGCGAGCGGTCGTTCGCGCTTCAATTTCTTCCGCCCGGAAATGCAGCATTCGGCCTGCTCGCGACTGGAACTGGAGCGCGAATTGCGCGAGGGCCTGGATGACTGGCGCTACACCCTGCATTACCTGCCGGAATACTCGCTGGCGACCGGCAAGATCGAGCAGATCGAAGCCTTGCTGCGTTTCCAGCACCCGGAATTCGGCTTGATGGAGGCCGGGCGTTTCCTGGAAATTGCCGAGGATATCGGGATCATGCCCGCGCTTGGACGCAAGGCGCTGGAACAGGCCACGCGCGAACTGGCCGAAATCGAAGGAAATATCGGCCTGGTGGTCGACCTGTCGGCCCGTCAGCTGTCGGCGCCGGATGCCGTGGCGCACCTGCTCGATACCTTGCGCTCGGCCGGTATGTCGGAGGAGCGGATCACCTTCGAATGTACCGAGGCGATGCTGACCGGCAACGAGCAGGCGGTGCAGACCTTGTACCGTCTGGCCGAGTCCGGCTGCAAATTTACCCTGGACGATTTCGGGGCCGGTTTCTGCTCGTTCAGCCTGCTCAGCCAGTTGCCGATGAGCTCGATCAAGATCGATCGTTCGTTTACCCAGCAGATCGTCGATAACCTGCAGATGCGGGAACTGGTCGGCGCACTGATCGCTTTTGCCCATCGCCTGAAGCTGCGGGCGGTGGCCGAAGGGGTCGAATCGGCCGAGCAACTCGCCTTGTTGCGGGAGATGGGATGCGATGCTGCCCAAGGCTATTACTTCGGTCATCCGGTGACGCTGGGCGAATGGTTCGCCAGGCAGTCGGGCGGCCTGGTCGAGCGCTGCGCCGGGGCGAACTAAAATAGTATTTTTCAATGACTTGAGCGGGTTTTTCCATTCATCAATTTGTTGACTGGCGAGGCGCTCGGGTGATACCCTGCAGGCATATATAACTTATTGGAGGTCGTTGTGAAGAAACTGACCAAATCGCTGATTGCGTTGAGCGTCGCAGCGACCAGCCTGTCTGCTGTTGCCGCCTTTTCCACGGGCATGACCCTGGGCCAGATCGATACCGAAGTCCAGCAAAGCCTGCGGCGTGGCGATACGCTGGCGGCGATCGCCGGAGGCGCCAAGCAGGCAAGCATCGGTGCTGGCATGCTCGTCTCTTCGTTGATGAGTCAGGGACAAGGCGGTTGTGCCGTGGTGACGGCCGCGGTTTCGAGCGGTTATAACGCTAACGATGTGATCAATGCTGCGTCAGCAAACGGCGCTTCCGCCTCGGATATGGTTGGGTGCGCCATTGCCGGCGGTGCTGATCCGACGACGATCACCGCGGCAACTGCTGCCGGTCCCGATGCGGGTGGTGGTGGTCTTGGCGGTGGCGGCGGCGGTGGTTTCGGCGCAACCCCGACCTCGACCTTCGGTGGCGGCGGCGGCGGTAGCGTCAGCCGCTCCTGATCCCCGAAGCTTTTCGGAGAATGGCAGCCTCGGCTGCCATTTTTTTTGTTGATTCAAGAGGTTTTCCATGACTTTGCGGCGGCAGTTGTTCCTGGGTATTTCCGTGATTTTCCTGATGGTGTTCGTCGGACTGACGGTGCTTGGCGTTAGCGGAACGCGAAAGTATCTCGAGGAACAATTGGGATCGCACGCCCAGGATGCCGCGTCGTCGCTGGTGCATCCCTTGTCGCAGTCGTTGGGGGCGGGGGACAAGACGTTGGCCGAGACCCAGTTGTCCAGCCTGTTCGATCGGGGTTATTTCCAGCGTATCGCGGTGCTCGGTATGGATGGCAAGGTGGTGGTCGAACGTTCCCTGCCGGCCAAGATCGATGGTGTGCCCTTGTGGTTTTCCGGCTGGCTGACGCTGGAGGCACCGCCGGGAGAGGCTTTTCTCAATGCCGGCTGGCGCCGTTTGGGCAAGGTGGTGGCGATTTCCCAGCCGACGCATGCTTACCAGTACCTGTGGCGCTCGGCGCTGGAGATTTCCGGCTGGATGGGCCTGGCTTACATCCTGGCGCTGTGGGCCACGCGCCTGGTCCTGCACCGCATCCTGCAGCCCCTGTCGGAAATCGAGCGGACGGCGGTCAATATTCAGAGCCGCTACTTCGAGCAGATCGGGATCAAGCCGCGGGCGCTCGAACTGGCCCGGGTGGTCGGTGCGATGAACAACATGTCGCGGAAGATCTCGGAGTTTCTCGACATCGAGTCGGCCAAGGCCGAACGTTATCGGCGCGAGGCCTATCAGGATGAACTGACCGGTCTGGACAATCGCAAGAGCTTCGATCTTCGGCTGGAGCAGGCCTTGGCCGGCGAGATCGGTTTTTCGGATGCGGTGTTGATCGGGGTCGACGTCAATAATCTGAAGGATTTCAACACCGAGGCCAGCTACAAGCGGGGCAATGAACTGCTGGCGGCGGTGGCTGAAGGTGCCCGGGAAGTGCTTGGCGACAAGGCGACGATTCTCAGCCGGATCGGCGGTTCGTCGTTCGGTTTCGTGATGTTCGACCGCAATCCGGCCTCGGTGGCGGAGATCGGTGCCGGCCTGCGCGACCGTCTGCAGCGGATCGGCGATGCCTTCGGGGAAGGCGTGGAGTTTTCGTTCAGTATCGGTGCGGTGCATTTCGCCCAGGGCGAAACGCGGTCGCGCGTGCTTTCCCGTCTTGATCTGGCCATTGAAAGCGCCCGCCAGTCGGGGCATAACATGCTGCAATACGTGGTCGATGTCGGCCCCGGCGCCAGTGCCATCGGCTCGATGGCGTGGCGTGAGCTGATTCGCAATGCGCTGGCGGAAAACCGCTGGACCTTGCTCGGGCAGCCGGTTGTCTCGCTCACTTCCGGTTCGGTGCTGCAGCAGGAAATCATGACGCGTCTGGTCGATAACGAGGGCAACCTGATTCCGGCTTCCGTCTTCCTGCCGATGGCGATGCGGCACAAGCTGATGCCGGACATCGATCAGGCGCTGTTGTCGCTGGTCTTCCGGCGGTTGGCCGAGCGCCAGACCGACGGCGTGATGAATCTCGCCGTCAACCTGTCCAACCAGAGCCTGGAGAACCGTGACTTCATGAGTTGGCTGTCGGGCAGCCTGGCGCAGCTCGACAAGCGCAAGCTCAATCTGTCCTTCGAACTGACCGAATATGGCTGTTCGCTGGATATCGAAGCGAGCCGTCAGTTTGCTGCGATGTTGCGCACGCATCAGGTGCGTTTCGGTATCGATCATTTCGGTCTGGCGCCGAATTCGCTGGCGCTGTTGCGCGAATTGCCGCCGGATTACATCAAGCTGCACGCCGGCCTGATCGCCGAGGCGCCGCAGAGCGACGCGTCGCGGGCCTTGCTGCGCCATATCGTGTCGCTGGCCCGTTCGCTGGAAGTCGAGGTGATCGCCCAGGGGGTCGAAAATGCGGCGCAGGTCGAGATGTTGCTGAGCGATTCGGTGAACGGCGGCCAGGGCTACCATTTCGGCGCACCGTCTACCGACGGGCTTTGACCCGGCCTGCCGCGATCTGCCTGAATTGACCATTCGGCGCGGCTTGCCGGATACTGGCGACGGTTCTTGAGGGAGATGACGGCATGCCACCATTCGTAGACAAGCTGCGTTCGATGATCGGTGCCGAGCGGGGCGATGCCGCGCTGTCTGCGCGCGAACTGGAGCGCCTGCGGGCGCAGTTGAAGGAGTGTGCGGCAGGGCTGGGCGGCGAGGTGTCGGCGCGGGCGCGGGCGGTTCGTCTGGCGCAGACCTATCTGGGGCTCGACGATGTCGGCCGGCAGCAGTTCCTGAAATTGATCGCGCTGGAGTTCGGCCCACGGCCGGAAGCGGTGGCCGAAGCGCATGCGGCGTATCAGGCGGCGGTCGGCACGCCCGGTCAGTGGAAGGCGGAAGCCGCTTTGCGCGGCGCGATGCGCTCGTCGCGCATCCGAATCCTGACGCAGTTCAACGCGATGCCGCAGGGCGTCAAGTTTCTCGTCGATCTGCGCGCCGATCTGCTGCGCTATCTGGAAAACGACCGCGAACTGGCGGTGCTCGACCGTGAGCTGGAATCGCGCCTGAGTGCCTGGTTCGACGTCGGCTTTCTGGAGTTGCAGCGGCTGACCTGGCATTCGCCGGCGGCGCTGCTGGAAAAACTGATCGAATACGAGGCGGTGCACGAGATCCGTTCGTGGACCGATCTGAAGAACCGGCTCGATTCGGACCGTCGGCTGTACGCCTTCTTTCACCCGCGCATGCCGGACGAGCCGCTGATCTTCGTCGAGGTCGCGCTGACCGACGAACTGGCCGGCAACGTGCAGGCGTTGCTCGACGAGCATGCGCCGGTGTTCGATCACCGCAAGGCGGACACGGCGATCTTCTATTCGATTTCGAACACGCAGGTCGGGCTGCGCGGCGTGTCGTTCGGCAACTTTTTGCTGAAACGGGTGATCGACGATCTGAAGCGCGATTTTCCGAAGCTGGAGAACTTCGCCACGCTGTCGCCGATGCCCGGCCTGGCGGCCTGGGTGCGCAAGCAGCCGGAGGCGCTTGCCGAGGCCGGCGTCGATTTGTCGCTGGAAACCTTGTCGACCGCAAGCTGGGCCGACGACAAGGCGCAGGCGCGCGCGCTGCGCGAGCCGTTGCTGCGACTGGCGGCGCGCTATCTGGCGCAGGCCAAGCGCGGCGGTGACGGCGGTCCGCCGTTCGATCCGGTGTCGCGCTTCCACCTCGGCAACGGGGCGCGCGTCGAGCGGCTGAATTACCTGGGCGATTGTTCGGCCAAGGGGTTCCGGCAGTCGTTCGGGATGATGGTCAATTACCGCTACGCGCTGGACGAGATCGAGGACAACCTGGAAGCTTTCGCCAGCGAGGGGCGGATCGCGATGTCGTCCACGGTACGCCGGCTGGCCCGGCCGCGGGCGGTGGAAAAAACCTGAGTTGCTGCGGTCGACCGCAACAGGAACAAAAAAAGCCGGAGATCGCTCCGGCTTTTTTCTGGCAGCGACGACCGCTCAGGCGCGCAGCAGGGCCTTGACCAGGCGCTCGGAGAGCTGGTCTTCGGTGAATTGCGGCTCGTTCGGCGGGTACAGCGAGTTTTCCTCGATGACGAAACCGTGTTCCTGGGCGAGGGCACGCAGTTCCTTGATTTTGACGCAGGCCTTGAGCTGTTCGCCGAGGGCGGCGTCGCTGCGGGCCTTGTCGGAGAAGGCCTTGATCGGGACGATGGACATGTTGGCTCCTGAAGGGAGTGGGTTGAACAAAACGGTGAACCGGCCGGTTGTCAGGCCGGGTAGTCGATGATCGACGGATCGTCGCCGCCGTCGGCGATGGTGGCGCGGGCCAGCCGGCCGTCGGCGTGATAGTCGTATTCGTGACAAACCTCGGTTTCGCCATAGACGATCTTCTCGCAGCGGACGAGGCGTTCGGCACTGTCGAAAGTGCCGGCGTAGTAGGTGTTGCGGTTGCGCATGTCGTCGGCGGCAAGCTCGCCGACCAGGCGCAGCGGCAGGCCGGCGCCGGAATAGCTGGTGAAGTAGCGGAGGGTCGTGGCGGTCATGGTGTTGTCGGTTTGATGACAAAAACCGGCGTCTGCCGGTGTTTTTTCAAACCTGACGCAATAAAAATGCCAGTTTTTGGTGCGTCGACCGCAGGCGCCTATTGAAATATTCGCGCGGACGGCGACAATGGCGGCATTGACGCTCCTGGAGGCCCGCCCCATGTCGAAAAAGCCTTCTCCGTGGTTGCCGCCGGCCGGTGCGCTGGCCAGTTATCGCGGGCGCAGCCTGCGCTCGATGCGCAATGTGCGGGTGGTCGCCGAAGCCTCGGCGGGGCGCATGGTGGTCGAGGCAATCGGCAAGCAGGGCGTGCCGGTGCGGCTGACCGTCAAGCGCGAGAACTTGTCGCCGATGCAGCCGGACCTGTTCGACTAGGCTGTTGCGGCCGGACTGCCGCGCTGCGTTTCCTTTTCCCTGCGTGGCGTTTCGTGCGCCGGCGACATCAACCGCAGGCGCGCGTCGACCACCGCTTCGATGACCACCCGGCCGTTGCCGCGCAAGGTATGGCTTTGGCCGGCATGCAGCACGAAATCGCCACGTTCGCCGGTGACCGTCAGCCACAGGATGCCGGCGGTGCAACGGATGACGCTGTGCCGCCGCCGCGAGAAGCGCAACGGCTTGCCGGCTTCCAGACACAGTTCGCGGTTGCCGAGTTCGATTTTCATGGAGGCGCTCCGTATTGCCATGACAGGCAGTTTAGGTGGCGCACGATTGCTGGTACAGTTGCAAAACGATTGAATTGTGACCAATACAGTTATATGAATACCGGGCTGTACTGGTCGTTCTCCGAAGCAACTGTGCTGGTCATCCCATGGAAAGCGAACTGCGTTACGAACGACTGGCCGGCGAACTGGCCTCGCTGATCGAACAGGGCGTGCTGGCCCACGGCGATCGTCTGCCTTCGGTGCGACGTCTGGCCGATGAGCGGCGCTTGTCGGTGTCGACGGTGGTACAGGCGATGCGCCGTCTGGAATTGCGCGGGCTGGTCGAGGCGCGACCGCAATCCGGCTATTTCGTGTGTCGGCCGCCCTTGCCGCATCGCGAGCCGGCGGCGCGCAGCACGCCGGAAGCAGCCAGTTCGGTGGATATTTCGCAGCGCCTGGTGCGCCTCATGCAGGCCGGTCTGCAGCCCGGGGTGGTGCCACTGGCGGCGGCGCTGCCGGCCAATTCGCTGTTGCCGATCGCCGCGCTGCAACGCCTGTATGCCGGTGTGGCGCGCCGTTATCCGCGTCTGCTTGAAGGCGGCAGTCATGTCGATATCGATTCGCCGCAACTGGTCCGCCAGTTGGTCCGCCGTTCGCTGGCCTGGGGCGGGCCGCTGGCCGCCGACGAGATCGTGATCACCAATTCCTGCACCGAGGCGCTTGATCTGTGTCTGCGCACGGTGACCCGGCCGGGCGATACGGTGGCGGTCGAGTCGCCGGCCTATTACCTGATGCTGCAACTGCTCGAAACCCTGGGGCTGAAGGCGCTGGAGATTCCGACCGATCCGCGTATTGGGATGTCGGTCGAGGCGCTGGAACTGGCGACCCGTCAGGGCGGTGTGGCGGCGGTGCTGCTGGTTTCCAACGGCAGCAATCCGCTGGGCTGCCTGATGCCGGACGACAGAAAACGTGCGCTGGCGGCGTTGACCGCAAGCCGCGGCATTCCGTTGATCGAGGACGATGTCTATGGCGATCTGCATGCCGGCGAGCAACGTCCCTGGCCGATCAAGGCCTTCGACCGCGATGGCAACGTGATGCTGTGCGCATCGTTTTCCAAATCGCTGTCGCCGTCGCTGCGTATCGGTTTCGTCGCGGCCGGGCAGCGCGCACGCGCCGTGGCCCTGCGCAAGATGGTCGGCAGCGGCGGCACCAGTCCGGTCACCCAGGCAGTGCTGGCCGAGTATCTGGCATCGACCGCCTACGAGCGTCATCTGCGCAAGTTGCGCCGGGCCTATCGGGATCAGGTGGCGGCCATGCAGGCGGCGGTTGCCCGCTATTTTCCGGCCGAGACGCGGATCGCCCAGCCGCAGGCCGGCTACGTGCTGTGGGTGGAATTGCCCGAGGGCATCGATTGCACGGCCTGTCTGGCGCAGGCGCTGGCAGCCCAGGTGGCCTACGTGCCGGGCGAGCTGTTTTCGGCCAGTGGCATGTATCGCAACTGCCTGCGGCTGAACTGCGGCAATCCGCACACACCGGCCATCGAGGACGCCGTACGCCGTCTGGGTGCGATTTTCAGCGCACTCGGGTAGGGCGGGGACGGCTTCTACGGTATGATTGCCCCTTTTCGGGGCAGGCCGGACCTGCCCTCGTGAACGTACTGCCGAGGTTTTCTGCCCATGTTCGACGCCGTCCGCAACAACAAGAAGATCGTCCAGATTTTCCTGTTCCTGATCATGCTGCCTTTCGCCTTTTTCGGACTGGAGTCCTACGTCAATAGTGGCGGCGCCGGTAGCGATGTCGCCAAAGTGGGCGATATCAAGGTGACTCAGCAGGAATTCCAGCAGGTCATGCGCGAGCAGCAGGAGCGCATGCGCGGCCAGCTGGGCGACCAGTTCGATCCCAAGCTGCTCGACAGCCCGCAGATGCGCCAGGCCGTGCTCGACGACCTGATCAACCGCCGCCTGCTTGCGCTGGAAGCCGCCAAGCGCCGTCTTGCCGTCGGCAACGACGCGGTACGCCAGACCATCGCCGGCATCCAGGCTTTCCAGATCGACGGCCAGTTTTCGACCGAGCGCTATGAAGCGGTGCTGCGCGGCCAGGGCATGACGCCGGCCGGTTTCGAAGCGCAGGTCCGCCAGGATCTGACGCTGCAGCAGCTGGTCGGTACCGTCGCCCAGTCGAGCATCGTGCCGCGCGTGGTCGGCGATCATCTGCTGGCCCTGCAGACCGAACAGCGCGAGGTGCAGGAACTGCGCCTGCCGGTCGATGCCTATCTGGCCAAGGTGACGCTGGCCGACGATGCGGCGAAGAAGTTCTATGACGAGAACGCCAGCCGCTTCGAACTGCCGGAACAGGCCCGGGCCGAATTCGTCGTGCTGTCGCAGGATGTCTTGCCGGTGCAGGTCTCGGACGAAGAGATCAAGTCGTGGTACGACGGTCACAAGGAGCGCTATCAGCAGCCGGAAGAGCGGCGGGCCAGCCACATCCTGATCGGCATCGAAAAGCTGGGCAAGGACAAGGCGAAGGCCCGGGCCGAGGAAGTGCTCAAGGAAGTCCAGGCCAGGCCGGCGGCCTTCGCCGAACTGGCGCGCAAGTATTCGGACGACCCGGGCTCGGCCACTCAGGGCGGCGATCTCGGTTTCTTCAGTAGGGGCATGATGGTCAAGCCGTTCGAGGATAGCGTGTTTGCGCTGAAGGATGGCGGCATGTCCGGCGTCGTCGAGTCCGATTTCGGCTTCCACATCATCAAGCTGACCGGCATTCGTGCCGCCAGGGAAAAGCCGCTGGCCGACGTGCGCGGCGAGATCGAGGCCGAACTGAAGGCCGGTGCTTCGGCACGCAAGTTCGCCGAAGCCGCCGAAGGTTTTTCGAACCTGGTCTACGAGCAGGCCGACAGCCTGCAGCCGGCTGCCGAACAATACAAGCTGAAGGTTCAGCAATCCGGCTGGCTGGGTCGCCAGGCCGATCCGCGCAATGGTCAGCTGGCCAATCCGAAGGTGCTGGAAAAGCTGTTCGCCGAGGATTCGATCAAGAACAAGCGCAACACCGAAGCGATCGAGATCGCGCCGAACACGCTGCTGGCAGCCCGCATCGTCGAGTACAAGCCGGCGACGCGCCAGCCGTTCGAGGAAGTCCGCCTGGGCATCGAGGCCTTGCTCAAGCGCCAGGAGGCGCAGAAGCTTGCCCGTGCCGACGGCGAAGCTCGTCTGGCCGCGCTCAAGGGCGGTGACGACAAGCAGGCCTGGGGGGCCGTCAAGCGGGTTTCCCGTCTTGATGCCAAGGCGCTGCCGATGCCGGCGGTGCAGCCGGTATTCCGTGCCGAAACGGCCAAGCTGCCGGCCTATGTCGGTGTCGAGGTGGCCGGTGCCGGTTATGCGCTGTACCGTATCGGCAAGGTCGAAGCCGGCGAAAAGCTGGACGATGTCCGCCGTCAGGGCATGCTCGGTCAGCTGGCTTCGCTGGCCGCCCAGGAAGAAGTCCAGTCCTACCTGAAAGCCTTGCGCGCCCGTTACAAGGTGGAGATCAACGAAAAGGCGATGGCGGCGGAAAAGTAAGCGTTTCCGGGCGTCGACCGCAAGCGGGCCTTCGGGCCCGCTTTGTCGTTTACGCGGCAGGATTCAGCGGCGCCAGAAGGCCGGCGTCAGCACGACGAGCAAGGTGAAGATTTCCAGCCGGCCGAGCAGCATGGCGAAGGTGCAGATCCAGGTCTGGAAATCGCTGAGGATTTCATAGGTAGTCGATGGGCCGACCTCGCCGAGCCCGGGGCCGGTGTTGTTGATGCTGGCGACGATGGCGGTGAAGGCGGTGACGATGTCGAGGCCGGTGAAGGTCATCAGCAGCGTCAGCGAGACGATGCAGACCATGTACATGAAACCGAAGGCGAGCACGGCAAACAGGATCGACTGCGGGGCGACCTGGCCGGCAATGCGGACGTTGTAGACGGCGCGCGGGTGCATGGCCAGCACGATCTCGCGGTAGACCTGCTTGTAGAGCAGCAAGGCGCGGGCCATCTTGATGCCGCCGCCGGTCGATCCGGCGCTGGTCGCGAAACTGCTCAGGAAGAGCATCCACAGCGGAGCGAAAATCGGCCAGGTGGCGAAGTCGACGTTCGCGTAACCGGTGGTTGTGGCGATCGAAACGACGTTGAAGGCGGCATGGCGCATCGCCGTATCGAGATCGGCGTAGACGCCGTCCTTCCAGATGTAATGCGCGATGACCAGTACCGAGACCAGGCAGACGCCGAGGAACCAAGGCGCTTCCGGATCGTGCAGGTAGGGCCGCAGCGAGCGCTGGCGGACGGCCAGGAACAGGCTGCCGAAATTCATGCCGGCGATCAGCATGAAGACGATGGCGACGAATTCGATCTGCGGCGAATCGAAATAGCCGAAGCTGGCATCGTGCGTCGAGAAACCGCCCAGACCCATCGTCGAGAAAGCGTGGCAGACGGCGTCGAACCAGCTCATGCCGGCCAGCCGGAAAGCGGCGATGCAGCACAGCGAGACGCCGAGATAGACGACCCACAGGCCTTTCGCCGTTTCGGCGATGCGCGGTGTCATCTTGTCGTCCTTCATCGGCCCCGGCGTTTCGGCCTTGAACATCTGCCGGCCGCCGATGCCGAGCATCGGCAGGATGGCGATGGCCAGCACGATCAGCCCCATGCCGCCGACCCAGACCAGCTGGTGGCGCCACAGGTTGATCGACATCGGCAGCGTGTCGAGACCGGAGAGCACGGTCGCCCCGGTGGTGGTCAGCCCGGACATCGCCTCGAAATAGGCATCGGTCAGGCTGATGCCGAGCTGCAGCATCAGCGGCAGGGCGGCGAACAGCGGCAGTACGGTCCACACCAGTACGACGATCAGGAAGCCGTCGCGGGCGTTCAGTTCACGGCGATCGCGGTGGTAGCGGAACCACAGCAGCATGCCGCAGAGCAAGGTGAGCATCAGCGATTCGTCGTACACCGACTGGGCGCCGTCGTCGACCAGGTAGGAGAGGATCAGCGGGCTGAGCATGGTCAGCCCGAAGAGCATGACGATCATGCCCAGCGCGTGCAGGACCGGGCCGTGCCGGTTACCGGTCGCGCTGCGCGTCAGGCCGGGCAGGTAGCGAGCGAGGGCGATGCCGGAGGAAGACATGGCGTGGTTTCAGCCGACGTCCGGACGGGCCGCGGAAAATGCTTCGAAAGCGTCGTTGACCGCAAGAAAGACGCGGCCGGACAGTTCCTGCCAGAGCGGCGACTGGACCAGCCGGTCCTGCACCGGCCCCTTGACCTCGGCCAGATGCAGCCGGATGTCGCGGGTGCGCAGGTCGCGGTTGAGGTCGGTCAGCACTTCCATGGCCGTCGTGTCGACGCGGTTGACCGCGCTCATGATCAGCACCACCTCGCGGGTGTCCGGCGCCTTTTCGAGCTCCTGCGTCAGGCGCGTTTCGACGGCGCTCAGGTTGCCGAAGAACAGGCTTTCGTCGATGCGCAGCAGCAATACGCCGGGAATCGTCTCGGCGTGGTGGCGTTCGACGTTGCGGAAGTGTTCGCTGTCCGGAATCCGGCCGAGCACCGCAATGTGCGGCGTACTGCTGCGGTAGACCAGCGTCGCCAGCGAAAAAAGCAGACCGAGCGAAATGCCGGCTTCCAGTCCGAGCAGGAAGACGCCGAGGCCGGTGCAGGCGGCAGCCAGGCCGTCGGCGCGGTCGTACTGCCAGGCTTGGCGCAGACTGCGCAGATCGATCATGGTGAGCGCGGCGACGATGATGCTGGCAGCCAGGACCGCCAGCGGCAGGCGTTCGAACAGCGGCGCGGCGCCGGCCACGACGAGCAGCATGGCCAGGGCCGAGACGATGCTGGCCAGCGGTGTCTGCGCGCCGGCCGCGACGTTGACCGCCGAGCGCGATACGCCGCCGCCGACCGGCATGCCGCCGAAGCCGGCGGCGACGACGTTGGCGGCGCCGAGGCCGAGCAGTTCCGCGTTGGCGTCGATGCGTTCGCGCCGCTTGACGGCCAGTGCCTGGGCCATCGAAATGTTCTGGACCATGCCGATCAGGGTCATCAGCAGGATCGGCGCAGCCAGCGTGCGCAGGTCGCCGAAAGCCGGCAGGATCAGGCTGAAGGCCGGCAAACCTTCGACGATGTGGCCAACGGTGGCCACGCCGTATTGCCGGTCGAGATTGCCGCCGACCACCGCCAGGGTGCCGGCGACGACGACCAGCAGCGGCATCAGGCGCACCGCGAACGATGCCTTGCGCTCGCCCATGCCGGCCCCGTGCAGCAGGCGGCCGAGCCACAGCCGGCTGAAGCCGAGTACGCCGATGGCCGCGGCCCCGATGGCGGTATTGGCGTCGATCCGCGTCTGCTCGAGCATTGCCGAACCGACATGGAAAGCGTCGCTGCCGGCCGGCTGCAGACCGAACAGGTATTTCAGCTGGCTGAAGACGATCAGCACGGCCGAACCGGAGACGAAACCGGCGATCACCGGACGGCTCAGCAATTGCGACAGGAAACCGAGGCGCAGCAGCCCGCAGGCCAGCAGCAACAGGCCGGAAGCCAGCGACAGCACGGCGGCGAGGCCGATGTATTCCGGCGAACCGGGGGCGGCAATCGGCGTCAGCACCGACCAGGTCATGATCGAAGTGATGGCCACCGGGCCGACCGCCTGCACCATGCTGCTGCCGAACAGTGCGTAGGCGACGACCGGGAAGATGCTGACATACAGTCCGGCCTGCGGCGGCAGGCCGGCGAGCAGGGCGTAACCCAGGCTCTGCGGCAGGACCAGGATGGTGACCAGCACGCCGGCCAGCAAGTCATCGGCCAGATGCCGGCGGGGGTAGGCGGTGATCCAGGCGGGAACGAAGCGTTTCATCGCGGTGCTGGCGAAGAAAACGCCGACCGGCAGTGTGCGGGTCGGCGTTTTTCGGCGGTATTGCGGGTTGACCGCAAGGGGCGGGTCAGGCCGGCAGCGGATCGGCGTTGCCGAGGGCGGTGGTGTTGATGCCGCCGTCGACGTAGAGGATTTCGCCGGTGATGCCGCTGGCCAGGTCGGACAGCATGAAGGCGGCGGCGTTGCCGACTTCCTCGATGGTCACGTTGCGGCGCAGCGGTGCGTTGTGCGCGTTGTAGGCGAGCAGCTTGCCGAAGTTGCCGATGCCGGAGGCGGCCAGCGTCTTGATCGGGCCGGCCGAGATCGAGTTGGCGCGGATGCCTTCGGGGCCGAGGCAGTAGGCCAGGTAGCGCGTGGCGGCTTCGAGGCTGGCCTTGGCCAGGCCCATGGTGTTGTAGTTCGGCATGGTCTTCTCGGCGCCCAGGTAGGACAGCGCGAGCAGCGCGGCCTTGCGGCCCTGCATCATCGGCCGGGCAGCCTTGGCCAGCGCCGGGTAGCTGTAGGACGAGATGTCGTGGGCGATGCGGAAGGCGTCGCGGGTGATGCCGTTCAGGAAATCGCCCTCGATGGCTTCGGTCGGCGCGTAGGCGATGGAGTGGACCAGGCCGTCCAGGCCGTCCCAGTGCTGGCCGAGGTCGGCGAACAGCTTGTCGATTTCTTCGTCCTTGGAGACGTCCAGCGGAAAGATCAGGGTGCTGTCGAACTCGGCGGCAAATTTCTTGATGCGGTCCTCGAAACGCTCGTTCTGGTACGTGAAGGCCAGTTGCGCACCTTCGCGGTGGCAGGCCTTGGCGATGCCATAGGCGATGGAGTGCTTGGACAGCAGCCCGGTGAGCAGAATCTTCTTGTCGGCGAGAAAGCCCATGTAGTGTTCTCCCTAAGGGGTTAAGCCGGCGGATTATACGTCATCGCGTGGACCTTGTTGTTGCCGGAAAGGGCGATGAGCGCTTGTGTATACGCTACAGTATGGCGATCGTTCACCGACCCGCAGCCGCAATCCCTCATGGAAGCACAGAAGAAACTTGTTCATGTCACCCGCATGCCGATCCGCTGGGGCGACATGGATGCCTACGGGCACGTCAACAACACCGTCTATTTCCGCTACATGGAGCAGGCCCGCGTCGAATGGATCGAGGCGCTCGGCATCGTCGTCCGGCCGGGCGGCGACGGGCCGGTGATCATCAATGCCAGTTGCACCTTCCTGATCCCGATGACCTATCCGGGCGAAGTCGAGGTGCGGACGCATGTCGGCGCGATCGGTCGCTCCAGCGTGCAGACCCATGTCGATCTGTGCATCGATGGCAAGGTCTATGCGGAAGGCGCGGCCAAGGTGGTGTGGATGGATACGCGCACCGGCAAGTCGGTGCCCTTGCCGGATCGTGTGCGGGCGGTGCTGGAAGCGGGGTAAACTGCGTCTTCCTTGCATTTTCCGTCACCGACCGGCATGGGCCACAAGAAGACCTGGGAAAAACTCCTCTCCGCCGAGCGCCTCGGCGCCGGCAAGGCGCCCGGCACGCCCGAGCGCACTGCCTTCCAGCAGGATTACGACCGCATCGTATTCACCTCGGCCTTTCGCCGCTTGAAGGACAAGACGCAGGTTTTCCCGCTGTCCAAGAGCGATTACGTGCGGACGCGCCTGACGCACAGCCTGGAAGCCAGTTGCGTCGGCCGCTCGCTGGGTGCCGTGGTCGGCCGCGAGATCATTGCCCGGCATGGCTTGAAGGATGTCGAGTCGGGCGATTTCGGGGCGATCGTCGCGGCCGCCTGTCTGGCGCACGATATCGGCAATCCGCCGTTCGGGCATGCCGGCGAGGATGCGATCCGCGAGTGGTTCCGTCATTCCGGCCTGCTCGAACGGCACGACTTCACGCCGGCGCAGAAGGCCGATTTCGAGAAATACGAAGGCAACGCGCAGGGGTTCCGCATCGTCAGCCGGCTGCAGAGTCCGGCCAATCCGGGCGGCCTGCAGTTGAGCAGCGCGGTGCTGGCGACCTTTACCAAATATCCGCGGCCTTCTGCGGTCGACGGCGAACTGGACGGAAAAAGCGGCAAGAAATTCGGTTTCTTCCAGCACGATGCCGAGAATTTTGCCCGCGTCGCGCGGTCGACCGGGCTGATCGAACGGATTCCCGGCCAGGCCTGGCGTCGGCATCCGCTGGCCTTTCTCGTCGAAGTGGCCGACGACACCTGCTACCTGATCGTCGATCTGGAAGATGCCGCCCGCCTCGGCTTCGTGCCGTACCGCGATGCCGAATGCCTGCTCGCCGATCTGGCCGGCAACACCATCAACGGTGGCCGGCTGGAACGCCTGCACGATCCGAAGGAGCGCCTGGAATACCTGCGGGCGAAAGCCATCGGTCGCCTGCTGGAAGGTGCGGCGGCGGTGTTCCTGGAAAACGAGGCGGCGATCCTCGATGGCAGTTTCGATGAAGAACTGCTGGCCCGTTCGCCGGTCCATGTGCCGCTGCAGGCGGTGCTGAAGCTGGCCAAGGAAACCATCTATACGGCGCGGCCGGCGCTGGAGATCGAAACCGCCGGTTTCGAGGTGCTCGGTGCGTTGCTGCAACTGTTTGCCAATGCCGTCGAAGCCCGGGCCGGCTTCGCCCGGTTCACGACGCGCGAGCGCATGCTGCTGAAGCTGCTGCCGCCGCAGTTCCTCGGCCACGGTGGCGAGCCGGATGCCGATCCCTATGTGCGGCTGCTCCAGGTGGCGGATTTCGTGGCCGGGATGACCGACTCTTATGCGGTGGACATGTATCGCAAGTTGAAAGGATTCGACCTGCCGACCTGATTGATGTTATCAATCGCGTTTTACCCCCGACAGGATGAGCCGGATGTTCGGAGAAAAACATCGGCAACGCATTGCCGAACTGGAAGCGCAACTCGCCGAGCAACAGGCGCTGCGCAGTGCCCTGGACCGTTCGCAGGCGATCGTCGAATTGACGCCGGATGGCGTGGTGATCGATGCCAACGCGAATTTCTGCCAGATCATGGGCTACGACGCGACCGAACTGCGCGGCCAGCCGCACCGGCTGCTCTGCGATCCGGTCTTCGTGGCCAGCCCGGATTACCGGGCTTTCTGGGACAGCCTGCGACGCGGGGAATTCTTCCGCGGTACGATCCGGCGCCGGCATCGCGACGGCCGCGAGATCTGGCTGGAAGCCACCTACAACCCGGTGCTCGACGCGGCCGGACGGGTGCTCAAGGTGGTCAAGTTCGCCACCGATGTCACCGCGCAGGCCGTCGATGCGGCCGCCCGGCGGGCGATGATCGAGTCGATCGAGCGCTCGATGGCGGTCATCGAATTCCGGCCGGACGGCACGATCCTGCGGGCCAACGAAAATTTCTGCCGGACCGTGGGGTATGCGGAGCGTGAAATCGTCGGCCGGCATCACCGCATGCTGTGCAAGGACGAGTTCGTCCGCGGACCGGAATACGCCGAATTCTGGGCCCGGCTGACGGGCGGCGAATATTGTTCCGGCCAGTATCAGCGCGTCGACCGGCAGGGGCGCGATGTCTGGCTGGAAGCCACCTACAATCCGGTCTTCGGGCCTGACGGCAAGGTCGTCCGGGTGGTCAAGTTCGCGGCGGACATCACTGAGCGCGTGCAGCACCAACTAGCGGAACGGGAGAGCGCCGGCACGGCCTACAAGGTCGCACTGGAAACCCGCGACATTGCGCAATCCGGCGAACGGATCATTCTCGACACCGTGGACAAGATGCATCACATCGCCGGCATCGTCGGCGAATCGGCGGCGCTGGTCGATACGCTGGGGGTGCAGACGGCCGGCATCTCGTCGATCGTCAACACGATCCGCGAGATTGCCGAACAGACCAACCTGCTGGCGCTCAATGCCGCCATCGAGGCGGCGCGGGCCGGCGAGACCGGACGCGGCTTCGCGGTGGTGGCCGACGAAGTGCGCAAGCTGGCCGAGCGGACCGGCAAGTCGACCGGCGAAATCGCCGCCATGATCCAGACCATCCAGAAGGAAACCGGCTCGGTGACGGTCAGCATGAATAGCGGTCTGACCGAGGTCAATGCCGGCGTGGCGCTGGCCGGCGAAGCCGGCGAGGTGATCAAGCAGATGCGCGACGGGGCGATCCGGGTGGTCGATGTCGTTCAGGCTTTTTCGTCGACCGTCGCCACCTGAATCGCAGGAACGGCTTGCCAAAATCGGATGACTGTACAAAAATACAGTCATCCGATTTTTCCGGAGCCTCTCCATGAAACTCACGCCCCGTCAGCAGGAAATCCTCGATTTCATCAAGAACACCGTCGAGGTGCTCGGCGCACCGCCGACCCGGGCGGAAATCGCCACCGCCTTCGGCTTTGCTTCGCCGAACGCCGCCGAGGACCACCTCAAGGCGCTGGCCAAGAAGGGGGCGATCAATCTCGAACCCGGTTCGGCACGCGGCATCCGCCTGGTCGAACAACTCGGCCTGCCGCTGATCGGCAGCGTCGCCGCCGGTTCGCCGATCCTCGCCGTCGAGAACGTACAGGGGCGCTACGCGCTGGATGCCGGGCTGTTCAGCCCGCGTGCCGATTTCCTGTTGAAGGTGCGCGGCTTGTCGATGATCGACGCCGGCATCTTCGATGGCGACCTGCTGGCGGTGCACAAGACCAACCAGGCGCGCGACGGCCAGATCGTCGTCGCCCGGCTCGACGAGGAGGTCACTGTCAAGCGGTTGGCGCGAACCGGCAGCATGGTCAAGCTGATTGCCGAGAACCCCGATTTCGAGCCGATCATGGTCAATCCGGCCGAGGTCGACTTCGCCATCGAGGGCATCGCCGTCGGATTGATTCGCGGGGCCGTTTCCTCGCTGTAAGCCCCGGCCGATCCGTCCGGTGCCAACACCGGACTGGGTTGGTTGCCGGCCTCGATCCATCCCGATTGTCTCCGGACCGGTATTTCCATGCCGGCAATGGTCTTTTTCGCCCGGAATTTTCCATGCTCCCTTCCGTTGCCGCCGTCGATCTTGCCGATGTCCTTGCCCGCGGCGACATCTGGCGCGGCGATGCCTTGCCCGGCCTGCCGGCCGGCACCATCGCCAGCGGTTACGCCGAGCTCGACGCCGAACTGCCGGGCGGCGGCTGGCCGCGCGGAAATCTCACCGAAATCCTCGTTGACCGCAGCGGCATCGGCGAAATCAGCTTGCTATTGCCGGCGCTGGCCCGCTTGTCGGGCGAGGGCGGTCGCCTGGCCCTGGTTGCACCGCCCTGGCTGCCGCATGCGCCGGCCTGGGCGGCGGCCGGCGTGGCGCCGGAGCGCCTGCTGGTGGTCCGGCCGGGCAAGCAGCTGGCCTGGTGTGTCGAGCAATTGCTCAGATGCGGCGGTTTCGCCGGCCTGCTTGCCTGGCCGGACGCCGGCATCGACGCCCGGGCGCTGCGCCGCCTGCAGGTGGCGGCCGAGGGGCAGTCGGTTTTTGCCGTTTTGTGGCGGTCGACCGTGGACGCCGCCATCCCGTCGCCGGCGCCTTTGCGTCTGACGCTGGCCGCCGGTGCCGACCGGCTGGCGCTGCGCATCCTCAAACGGCGCGGTCGGCCGGCGTCGCGTCTGTTGCAGATCGAGATCCCCCGACCGGGAAGGAAAACACGTGTTGTGGCTGGCCCTGCATTTTCCGCAGCTGACGCTGGAAGCCCTGCCGCTGCGGCAGTCGCCTAGCGTCGTCACGGCGCGCGGCCGGGTTCTGGCCGCCGATCCGGTTGCCACAGCGGCCGGCATTTTGCCCGGCCACAAGCTGTCGACCGCACTCGGCCTGCTGCCCGGGCTGCGCGCCTGCGAGCGCGATCCGGCGCGCGAAGCCCGGGCGCTCGCAGATCTCGCCTGCTGGTCCGGGCGTTTCACGCCGACCGTCAGCCTGGCGCTGCCGGCCGGGCTGTTGCTCGAAATCGGCGGTTGTCGGCGCTTGTTCGGCGGTATCGAAGCGATTGTCGCGGCCGTGCTTGATGGCTGCCGGGTACAGGGTTGGAGTGTGGACTGGGCAGTCGCGCCGACGCCGCTCGGCGCCCGCTGGCTGGCGCGTGCCGGCGCGGCGGCCAGCTACGAGAGCCTGATCGCGCTGCAGGCGGCGCTGGCCGATTTGCCGTGTGCCGTACCCGACTGGCCGGCCGAGGTCGTCGCCCGGCTCGACGCCTTCGGTCTGCGTCGTCTCGGCGAACTGAGCGCGCAGCCAGCTGGTGGTCTGCGCCGGCGCATCGGCAACGGCCCGGTCGACGACCTGCTGCGCGCGCGCGGCGAACTGCCCGATCCGCAGCGCGCCTTCGTCTTTCCCGAGCGTTTTGCCGCCGGGCTGGAACTGCCGTCGCGCGTCGAATTCGCCGAAGGTCTGGCCTTCGCCGCGCAGCGTCTGTTTGCCGCGCTGGCCGGCTGGCTGCTGGTACGCCAGTCGCTGCTGCGCGTCGGCACGCTGCAGCTGACCCACGACGACGGCTCGACCAGCGCGCTGCCGCTGCGTTTCGGCGAACCCTGCGCCGACGAAGGCCGCTTCATGCGCCTGTTGCGCGAGCATCTGAGTCGCCTGCAGTTGGTGGCGCCGGTCGAGGCGCTCAGCCTGGTGGCCGACGAGCTCGTCGCCCGGCCCGACGCCAGCGCCGGCCTGTTCGACCAGGCGGTGCCGGGCGAGGGTGCTGCCGCCTGCCTCGAACGCCTGCGCGCCCGGCTCGGCGACGACGCCGTGCGCAGCCTGGCGCTGCATGCCGACCATCGCCCGGAATGCGCCAGCCGCAGCGACGACCCGGCCGGCATTTTTTCCGCAAAAACCGCGTCGACCGCAACATTCGGCAAGCCGCGCCCGCTCTGGCTGCTGCCGGCACCGCAGCCGCTGGCCGAACGTGTCGACGGCCCACACTGGCACGGCCCGCTGCAACTCGTCACCCGCGGCGAACGCCTGGAAAGCGGCTGGTGGGACAGCGGCGAGCCGTCCGCCGTCGGCGACCTGCGCCGCGACTATTTCGTCGCCCGCACCGGCGAAGGGCAGTGGGCGTGGATCTTTCGCGACGCGCAGGGCTGGTTCCTGCACGGCCTGTTCGCCTGAATGACGCAAGCCGTTCAAGCCGCAAGCGAAACTGCTGCCATTCGATTGACCGGACTGTCGTGCGAGCCACTCCGTCGATTGACAGTACTGTTGGCGCTCGGACTCGATCCTTCGGGCGGGGGATTTCGTTCATCCACGGCAGGTCGATTTCCACTACTTCGTGATAGCAAACGACAATGCCGACAATGTGCGCCGGAACAGGCTTCCATGCCCATCAGGCAGGGCGGAAGGTGGGCGACCATTTCCAGCAACTGGCTGCGAGCCCCCGGGCTTGATGAAAACCGCCTTGCTACTCTGGTTAATGCCATGCAAAGCGAATACATTTTTGGTGAGATCGATGCCTGCGGTGACCATATCCATGGACTTCCCCTTTCGAGCGAGTGGATTCAGTGTGGAAACTCAAGGACGGGAAGTCCCTTTCATTCGTTATGTATCTTTGAAGGAGTGTTCGTGGTAGCGAATTGTTCAGTGTTCATCGCAACGAGTCTTGATGGCTATATCGCCCGTGCCGATGGGAGTATTGACTGGTTGAACGAAGCAAATAATTCCGTGACTCCGGGAGAGGATTGCGGCTATGGCAAATTCATGGCCGATGTCGATGCGCTGGTTATGGGGAGACATACACTCGAACAGGTGCTTACCTTCGACTCCTGGCCGTATGGTCCAACTCCGGTCGTAGTTATGAGTCATCGAGAAATTTCTTTGCCGAGCAATCTTCAGTCTAGTGTCTCCGTGTCAGATGAGCCGCCGAGCGTGGTTGCCGCCCGGCTGGCTAAACGCGGTGTCAAGAAAATCTATGTTGATGGCGGTCTTACGATTCAAAGTTTTCTGGCTGCTGGCCTGATCGATGACATTACTATTACCGTTATTCCCGTCTTGCTTGGCGCTGGGCGGTCGTTATTCGGCCCACTTCCGGCGGACGTGCGCCTTGTGCATGAAAGCACCACCGCTTTTGAGTTCGGATTTGTTCAGAATCGATATCGTGTCATCCGTGACGCATAACTTTTCAGTCGAGCGGACCTGTGCGAAAAGCCGCGCAAGATGCTCACTTCGATAGGTGTATATGGCCGGATACGTTTGGGTTTGTCACTCGTGCAAAGCGGTAAATAGTCCTGGCGACGGCGCTTGCCGGAATTGCGGCTTTCCTGCCGTAGCAACCGGCGGTGAGATTGAAGAAGCTGTTACCGGTGTCAGGCAGCTACCGGCGCTCAGCAGAAAGGAGCTGCAGCAACAGCGGCGTGCGGAGTTTTCAGCCCTCCCGGTCTGGAAAAAGCCGTTTGCATATTTTTTGCGCATGGTGCAATTTGTGGGCAGCACCATCATTGGGTTAGGTATCTTCAGCCTCTCCCTGCAGCAGGTCATATTCGGTCTTGCGTTGGCGTTTGTTGCCGAGGTGTTTTTCCAAATTCTGAACGGAAATCCTTCTCCACGCCGTTGTCGATTGACAGCCCCTCCGTTGGCTGCCGATAATCCTCCCCCTCTGCAGGAGAGAGAGCGCTGGTTCGCCAGGCTCCGCCGAAGGCGCAAACTCCCATAATCGCTCAGGCATGCCGAACTGCAGAAATGATTCGCCGGCTGGAGAGTAGTTGCGAGCGTCCCGGCGCTTGGCAACTCACCGAAGGGGCAGGCTCCGAGGAGCCGAAACTCTCAGGTAAAAGGACAGGGGGAGAGGCGTCACGGAAACACCCGCTCAGGGGTTTCCGCTTTCTGACGGAGTCCTTTTGATGTTTGCCTCGCTGTTCGACAGTCTCGCCCACGTTTTTCAACCGCTCGCCACCAAGCAGTTCGATCTGCTGCTGGTCGTCTACCTGGTCGCCATCGCCGCCGAGGCAATGTCCGGCGCGCTGGCCGCCGGCCGCCGCGACATGGATTTCTTCGGCGTCGCCGTCATCGCCTTTGTTACCGCGCTCGGCGGCGGCACGATCCGCGACGTCGTGCTCGGCAACTACCCGATCGGCTGGACCCAGCATCCCGAGTACGTTTATCTGGTCATCCTCGCCGGCCTGGCGACGACGCTGATCGCCCGCTTCATGCACCACATGAAGCGCGTCTTCCTGATGCTCGATGCGCTCGGCCTGGTCGCCTTCTCGCTGATCGGTTGCAACGTCGCGCTGCAGCTCGATTACCCGGTGGTGGTCGTGATCATGGCCGGCATGTTGACCGGGATTTCCGGTGGCGTGCTGCGCGACGTGCTGTGCAACCAGGTGCCGGTGGTCTTCTGCCGCGAGCTGTACGCCAGCGTCTCGCTGTTCGTCTGCGTGCTCTTCCTGATCTTGCGCGGCCTCGGCTGGGACAGCGACCTGATCACGCTGGTCTGTTTCGGCGCCGGTTTCGCCTTCCGCATGCTGGCGCTGCGCTTTGCCTGGAAGCTGCCGACTTTTTCCTACCAGCAGCGCTGGGACTGAAACACGGGCTGGGCTAAAATGACTGTATGAAAATACAGTTGTTTGCCAGGGGCCCGCATTGACCGTCCCGTCCGCGCTCCCCGATTACGCCGAGCTGCACTGCCTGTCCAACTTCAGTTTCCTGCGCGGTGCCTCGCACCCGGAGGAACTGGCGGCGCAGGCGGTGGCGCAGGGCTACGCGGCGCTGGCGCTGACCGACGAGTGTTCGCTGGCCGGCGTGGTGCGCATGCATCAGGCGTTCCGGGCGCTGGAAAAATCGGCGGATTTGACGGTCGACCGTGAAAACGGGGCAAAAACGCCGCACCTGTTGATCGGCAGCGAGATGAGTACGATCGACGGCCTGAAACTGGTCTTTCTGGCGCAGAACCGGGAGGGTTACGGCAACCTGTCGGCGCTGATCACGCTCGCCCGGCGGCGGGCGGAGAAGGGCGCCTATACCTTGCAGCGCCATGACCTGAACGCCATCTCACCAAACGGCACGTTGCCCGATTGCCTGGTGCTGTGGGTGCCCGAGGCGGCACCGTCGGTCGCCGACGGGCGCTGGCTGGCCGAACGTTTTCCCGGGCGTTGCTGGATCGCCGTCGAACTGCACGCCGGCCCGGACGATGCGGCCAGGCTGGCGGAATTGCAGGCGCTCGGCGCCGCCTGCGGCTTGCCGCTGGTCGCCGCCGGTGACGTGCATATGCACGTGCGGGCGCGGCGGCCGGTGCAGGACGTGCTGACCGCGCTGCGCCTGAAGACCTCGGTGTTCGACGCCGGCCACGCGCTGTTCCCGAACGGCGAGCGCCACCTGCGCTCGCGCCTGCGGCTGGCGCGGCTGTATCCGCCCGAACTGCTGGCCGAGACGCTGCGCATCGCCGAGCAATGCACCTTTTCGCTCGACGAGTTGCGCTACGAATATCCGGAGGAAATCGTTCCCGCCGGTCACACGCCGACCTCCTGGCTGCGCCACGAAACCGAGGCCGGGCTGTGCCGGCGCTATCCGGCGGGCGTGCCGGGCGCGGTGCGCGAGCGCATCGAGCACGAACTGCGGCTGATCGCCGAGCTGAGCTACGAAGCCTATTTCCTGACTGTCTACGACATCGTCTGTTTCGCCCGCGGCGCCGGCATCCTCTGCCAGGGGCGCGGTTCGGCGGCGAATTCGACGGTGTGCTTCGCGCTCGGCGTCACCGAGGTCGACCCGGCGCGCTCGGCGATGCTGTTCGAGCGCTTCGTCTCGAAGGAGCGCGGCGAGCCGCCCGACATCGACGTCGATTTCGAGCACGAGCGGCGTGACGAGGTCATCGCCTACATCTACGGAAAATACGGCCGCGAGCGCACGGCGCTGGCCGCCGCTGTCATCACTTACCGGACCAAGGGCGCGCTGCGCGACGCCGGCCGCGCGCTCGGCTTCGACATCGCCCGCATCGACGCGCTGACCGCATCGCTCGCCTGGTGGGACAAGCGCGAACAGATGCCGGAACGCTTTGCCGAGCAGGGGCTGGACCCGGCGTCGCCGCGCGTCGCCAAGTGGCTGTGGCTGGCCGAGCAGCTGCGCGGTTTTCCCCGCCACCTGACCCAGCACGTCGGCGGCTTCGTCATGTCGCGCGGACCGCTGGCGCGACTGGTGCCGGTCGAGAACACGGCAATGGCCGAGCGCACGGTGATCCAGTGGGACAAGGACGACCTCGACGCGGTCGGCCTGATGAAGGTCGACGTGCTGGCGCTCGGCATGCTGTCGGCGCTGCGCCGGATGCTGGCGATTATTGGCAAATCTTGCGGTCGACCGCAGAATTTGAGCGAAATCCCCGAAGGCGACGCGGCGACCTACGACATGCTCGGCCGCGCCGACAGCATGGGCGTCTTCCAGGTCGAATCGCGGGCGCAGATGAGCATGCTGCCGCGCCTCAAGCCGCGCAATTACTACGACCTGGTGATCGAGGTCTCGCTGGTGCGCCCCGGGCCGATCCAGGGCGACATGGTCCATCCCTACCTGAAGCGGCGCCAGGGTAAGGAGCGCATCGAGCAGATCACGCCGGCCATCGATGCCGTGCTGGCGCGCACCTGCGGCGTGCCGATCTTCCAGGAACAGGTGATGCAACTGGCCATCGTCGCCGCCGGCTTCACGCCCGGCGAGGCCGACGAGCTGCGGCGGGCGATGGCGGCCTGGCGGCGCAAGGGCAATCTCGCCCGCTACCAGGACAAGCTGCGCGCCGGCATGGCGCGCAACGGCGTGCCGGCCGCCTTCATCGAGCGCATCGTCGCCCAGATCCAGGGCTTCGGCGAATACGGCTTCCCCGAATCGCACGCCGCCAGCTTTGCGCTGCTGGTCTATGCCTCGGCCTGGGTCAAGCGCCATCATCCGGCAGCCTTCCTCTGCGGCCTGCTCGACAGCCAGCCGATGGGCTTCTACTCGCCGTCGATGCTGATCCAGGACGCCCGCCGCCATGGCGTCAGCGTGCTGCCGGCCGATGTCACGGCGAGCGGCTGGGACAGCCGTATCGACGATCACGGCGCGGTGCGCCTCGGTCTGCGCGAGATCAAGGGGCTGCGCCGTGAAATTGCCTTGAATATTGCGGTCGACCGCAAGAATCGGCCATTTTCCGATGTTGCCGACCTCGCCGCGCGCTGCGCCCTGGGCAGGCGCGAACTCGACCTGCTCGCCGCCGCCGACGCCCTGCGCGGCCTCGCCGGCCATCGCCGCCAGGCCGCCTGGCAGGTCGCCGACAGCGGCCGGCGGGCGGTGCAGGGCGACCTCTTCGCCGGCCTGCCGGCACCGGAAGCAGCGGTCGAGCTGGCGGCGCCGACGCTGGCCGACAACCTGGTCGCCGATTACCGCCAGCTCGGCCACAGCCTGCGCCCGCACCCGCTGACCCTGCTGCGCGAACATCTGGCGGCGCGGCGCTTCCTCAGCGCCGGCGAACTGGCGCAACGCGGCGACCGCGCGCTGGTCCGCGTTGCCGGCATCGTCACCGGCCGCCAGCGGCCGGGCACGGCGACCGGCATCGTCTTCGTCACGCTGGAGGATGAAACCGGCTGGACCAACGTCGTCGTCAAGCCGGCGCTGGTCGAGAAACAGCGGCGCGAACTGCTGAGTGCGCCGCTGCTCGGGGTCTATGGACAGCTACAAGCGAGCGACGGCGTCGTCCATCTGGTCGCCCAGCGCCTGGTCGACCTGTCGGCCTGGCTGGGGCGGCTGGAGACCTCCAGCCGCGATTTCCACTGATCAGGCCGTCGCCCGCAATACCTGTTCGATCGCCTCGACCAGAATGGCCGGATCTTCGGCGCCCGGTACCACGACCTCGCGGTCGACGACGAAGGTCGGCACGGCGCGCACACCCCAGGCGCGCGATTCGCGTTCTTCGGCACGGACCTGTTCGACCGCCTCGTCGCCATCCAGCCAGGCGGCGATGGTGGCGCGGTCGTAACCGCATTCGGCAGCGATGTCGGCCAGCACCTCGCGCGCACCGACGTGTTCGCCGCGCTGGAACTGGCCGACGAAGATGCGCTCGATCAGTGGCTGCGCATCGTCGCCGCGGGATTGCACCCAGTGGATCAGGCGATGGGCGTGCAGCGTGTTGGCGCGCAAAGCGATCCGGTCGAAACGGTAGTCCAGCCCGTAGGCCGCGCCATGTTCGCGGACGCGGCGGAAGACGTCTTCGACCGCTTCGCGGCTGCCGAACTTGGCGATCAGGAAGGGCAGGTAGGGTTCGCCTTCCGGCGGCGTGTCCGGATTCAGGAAAAACGGTCGCCAGCGTTTGCCGATGACGATTTCCGGATAACGCTGGCGGATCACGGCCAGCGCGCGGTCGAGCCGGCGCAGGCCGATGAAGCACCACGGACAGACGACGTCGGAGACGATTTCCAGGGTCAGCGGGGGCGGGGTAACGGTCATGGAAACATCCGGGAATGATGAACGGGGAGGGTAGCGCAGGCTGGCCGTCGGCTGGCGGGAAGCGCAGGATTTTTGGCGGGGCTTGCCATTCCGCCGACACTGCGCTCTCCTTAGAATCCTCACGACAACGACAAGGAGGAGACCCCGTGACGAACGAAAACGAACCGCTGGTCCTGCGTGTCGATCGCGCCGACGGCCTGACGACTCTGACCCTGAACCGGCCCGGCCAGTTCAATTCGCTGTCAAAAGCGATGTTGACCGCGCTGCAGGCCGAACTCGACCGCATTGCCGCCGACGGGAGCCGGCGGGCGGTGGTGATCGCCGGTGCCGGCAAGGCCTTTTGCGCCGGGCACGACCTGAAGGAAATGCGCGGCAATCATGAAAAGGCCTTCATGCAGGCCTTGTTCCGCCAGTGCGGGGAACTGATGCTGACCATCCAGCGCATGCCGCAGCCGGTGATTGCCCGGGTGCAGGGCATTGCCACCGCCGCCGGCTGCCAGCTGGTGGCGATGTGCGATCTGGCGGTGGCGGCCGATGTGGCGAAGTTCGCCGTTTCCGGCATCAATGTCGGCCTGTTCTGCTCGACCCCGGCGGTCGGTCTGGCCCGCAACCTGGGCCGCAAGGCGGCGCTGGAGATGTTGCTGACCGGCGAATTCATCGATGCGCTGGAGGCGCAGCGGCGCGGCCTGGTCAATCGGGTGGTGCCGGCCGACGCGCTGGATGCCGAAGTCGACCGGCTGGCGGCCAGCATCCTGGCCAAGAGCGCCGTCGCCATCCGCACTGGCAAGGGGATGTTCTACAAACAGCTGGAAATGGACATCGGCGAGGCTTACGACTATGCCGCCGAGGTCATGGCCTGCAACATGATGAGCGAGGATGCGGCCGAAGGCATCGACGCCTTCATGCAGAAACGCGCGCCGGCCTACGTCGGCCGCTGAACCGGCGCCGGTTCAGCCGGCGCGGTGGGCGGCGATCAGCGCCGCCAGCGTGGTCACCGAGCGCAGGTGGCCGCGCGTCTGTTCGTCGTTGGCTTCGAGCACGACGCCGTATTGCTTCTTGAGCGCCAGCACCAGTTCGAGGGCGTCGATCGAATCGAGGCCGAGACCGTCGTCGCCGAACAGCGGCGCATCGTCGCCGATGTCGGCGGGCGCGATGTCCTCCAGATTCATCGTGGCGATGATGAAGTGCTTCAGTTCGGCGTGCAGGTCGTTCATGAAAATGTCGTGGTTGGCGCAGCAGGGCGGCATTATACGTACACTCGGCCGGCACTTTTCAGGCAAATAGCTGACAAATTCAGTCGAGTATTCTAGAATCCACTCCTTTTTCCTGGGGAGATTGCCTCAATGTTCCGGTACTTGCGCGAGGATATCCGCGCGGTCTTCGACCGCGATCCGGCCGCCCGCTCGTTCTGGGAGGTGCTCACCTGTTATCCCGGGATACACGCGCTGATCCTGCATCGTCTGGCGCACTGGCTGTGGGGCCACCGGCTGCGCTGGCTGGCGCGGTTCACCGGCCATGTCTCGCGTTTCCTGACCGGCATCGAAATCCACCCCGGCGCGACCATCGGTCGCCGTTTCTTCATCGATCACGGGATGGGTGTGGTGATCGGCGAAACCGCCGAGATCGGCGACGATGTCACGCTGTACCACGGCGTCACGCTGGGCGGTACCTCGTGGGCCAAGGGCAAGCGCCATCCGACGCTGGAGAACGGTGTGGTGGTCGGTGCCGGCGCCAAGGTGCTCGGGCCCATCGTCATCGCCGCCGGCGCCAAGGTCGGTTCGAATGCGGTCGTTACCAAGCCGGTGCCGGCCGGGGCAACGGCGGTCGGCAATCCGGCGCGGGTGATCGACCAGCAGAGCCGCGAACGCGAGGCGCAGGCCGAGAAGCTCGGTTTTTCCGCTTATGCCGTTGCCCGCGACCAGGACGATCCGCTGGTCAAGGCGATTCACGGCCTGCTCGACCATGCCGCGGATACCGACCGGCGTCTGGCCTGCCTGCTTGAACTGCTCGAGAAGAAGGGCATTCCCTGCGATGACGATGTGCGGTCGACCGACGAGTTCGACGCAAAATACCTGAGCAAAATAGTTGACTAATTTTGTCTGGTTTCTGTATAGTTGACCGCGATACTAGGTTATTGATCGGGAGATCGACATGCGTTTGACCACCAAGGGACGTTTCGCCGTGACCGCCATGATGGATCTCGCCCTGCGCGGCGAGGACGGGCCGGTTGCGCTGGCCAGCATTGCGGATCGTCAGAACATTTCGCTGTCCTACCTCGAGCAGCTGTTCGGCAAGCTGCGCCGTTACAAGCTGGTCGATTCCGTCCGCGGTCCGGGCGGCGGCTACTGCATTTCGCGGCCGCTCGACAAGGTGAGCGTCGCCGAGATCATTCGCGCTGTCGACGAGCAGCTCGACGCGACGCAATGCGGCGGCAACGAGAACTGCCATGGCGTCGAGCCGTGCATGACGCACGAGCTGTGGTCGACGCTGAACGCCAAGATGTTCGAATACCTGGCTTCGGTGAGCTTGTCCGACCTGATCGAGCGCGAGCAGCAGAAGGCGGCGGCGCGGGGCGAGAGCATCATCGTCGATCAGCGTCCGGCCGGCCCGTCGCCGCGCCGCGTGATCCGCGACAAGGTGGCTGCGGTCGCCTGAGTCCATCATGTTCCGACCCGTCTACCTCGACCACAACGCCACGACGCCGCTCGATCCGGCCGTGCGGGCGGCCATGTTGCCGTGGCTGGACGGGGTCTGCGGCAATGCCTCCAGCCGCCACGAATATGGCCGGCGCGCCCGGCAGGCCGTGGACGAGGCGCGGCAGCGGGTGGCGGCGGCACTCGGGGCGCATCCGACCGAGGTGGTGTTCGCCAGCGGCGGCAGCGAGGCCAACAACCTGTTCCTGAAGGGCGCCGCTGCTGGGTTCAAGCCGGGTGTTGTCGCGGTGTCGGCGATCGAGCACCCCTGTGTGCTCAAACCGGCGGCGCAGCTGGCCCGCCAGGGCTGGACGCTGCGCGAGCTGGCAGTCGATGCCGGCGGACGGATTGCTGCGGTCGACTACGCCGAAGCGATGAAAATGCGGCCGGCGCTGGTGTCGGTGATGCTGGCCAATAACGAAACCGGCGTCGTCCAGGATATCGCCGCCTTGGCGGTCGAGGCGCGGGCAGCCGGCGCCTGGATGCATAGCGATGCGGTGCAGGCTTTCGGCAAGCTGGCGGTCGATTTCCGGGCGCTCAATGCGGCCGGGCTGCAGGCGCTGACCGTGTCGGCGCACAAGATCAACGGTCCGAAAGGCGCGGCGGCGCTGATTGTCGACAAGCGCGTCGAACTGCAGCCGCTGATCGCCGGCGGCGGTCATGAGCGTGGTTTGCGTTCGGGGACCGAAAACGTGCCGGCGATCGTCGGTTTCGGCGTGGCGGCGGAACTTGCGGCGCAGCGCGTTGCCGAACGGCCGGCACGTCTGATGCAGTTGAAAAATGGGCTGGAACGCGGGTTGACCGCGCTCGGCGCGACGATTTTTGCGGTCGACATGCCGCGCCTGCCGAATACCTGTTATTTCGCCTTCGCCAACATCGATGGCGAAACGCTGGTCGGCAAGCTGGATCGCGAAGGTTTTGCGGTCGCCAGCGGCGCGGCCTGTTCGAGCGCCGATCCGGCTCCGTCGCATGTGCTGCGCGCGATGGGCGTGGCGCCGGAAATTGCCCGCGGCGCGGTACGGGTCAGCCTGGGGGCGGACAACACCGCCGACGATGTCGAACGATTCATCCAAGCCTTGCAGGTCACGGTCGGACGCCTGCAGGGACTGACGGCAATGCGCGCAAGCTGCGCTGTCTGAAACAAGCCCGACAAGAGCGAGAACTGACGATGAAACTGCCTATCTATCTGGATTATTCGGCGACCACGCCGGTCGACCCGCGCGTGGCGGAAAAAATGATTCCCTACCTGTGCGAGAACTTCGGCAATCCGGCGTCGCGTTCGCACAGCTTTGGCTGGAAGGCCGAAGCGGCCGTCGAGGAAGCGCGCGAACAGGTCGCCGCGCTGGTCGGCGCCGACGCCAAGGAAATCGTCTGGACCTCCGGCGCCACCGAATCGAACAACCTCGCCATCAAGGGCGCGGCCAATTTCTACGCAGCCAGCAAGGGCAAGCACATCATCACGCTGAAGACCGAGCACAAGGCCGTGCTCGACACGGTGCGCGAGATGGAGCGCCAGGGCTTCGAGGCAACCTACCTCGACGTTCAGGAAAACGGCCTGCTCGACCTGGAAGTCTTCAAGGCGGCGATCCGCCCGGATACCGTGCTGGCCTCGGTGATGTTCGTCAATAACGAAGTCGGCGTCGTCCAGCCGATCGCCGAACTCGGTGAAATCTGCCGCGAGAAGGGCGTCATCTTCCACGTCGATGCGGCGCAGGCGACCGGCAAGGTCGACATCGACCTGAGCAAGCTCAAGGTCGACCTGATGAGCTTCTCGGCGCACAAGACCTATGGTCCGAAGGGCATCGGTGCCTTGTACGTCCGGCGCAAGCCGCGCATCCGCCTGGAAGCGCAGATGCACGGCGGCGGTCACGAGCGCGGTTTCCGCTCCGGCACGCTGGCCACCCACCAGATCGTCGGCATGGGCGAGGCTTTCCGCCTGGCCCGTGTCGAAATGGCCGAGGAAAACGCCCGCATCGGCAAGCTGCGCGACAAGCTGCTCAAGGGACTGACCGACATCGAGGCGACCTTCGTCAACGGCGACCTCGAACAGCGTGTCGCCCACAACCTGAACATCAGCTTCGCCTACGTCGAAGGCGAGTCGATGATCATGGCGATCAAGGATCTCGCCGTGTCGTCGGGCTCCGCCTGCACCTCGGCCAGCCTAGAACCGTCCTACGTGCTGCGTGCCCTGGGGCGCGACGACGAACTGGCGCACAGCTCGATTCGCTTCTCCATCGGCCGGTTCACGACCGAAGAGGAAATCGATTACACAATCAAGCTGTTACACGAGAAAATTCAGAAACTGCGTGACCTTTCCCCGCTGTGGGACATGTACAAGGAAGGCATCGATCTGAGCACGGTCCAGTGGGCGGCCCACTAAGCGAAACAACGGAGAAATAACATGAGCTATAGCGTAAAAGTCATTGATCATTATGAGAATCCTCGCAACGTCGGCTCGCTCGACAAGGATGATTCCGACGTCGGTACCGGCATGGTCGGCGCCCCGGCCTGCGGCGACGTGATGAAGCTGCAGATCAAGGTCAACAAGGCTGGCGTCATCGAGGATGCCAAGTTCAAGACCTACGGCTGCGGTTCGGCGATCGCCTCGTCGTCGCTGGTCACCGAGTGGGTCAAGGGCAAGACGGTCGACCAGGCGCTCGAAATCAAGAACACCGAAATTGCCGAGGAACTGGCCTTGCCGCCGGTTAAAATCCACTGCTCGATCCTGGCCGAGGACGCCATCAAGGCGGCCGTGGCCGACTACAAGAAGAAGCACGGAGAATAAGCATGGCCATCACCCTGAGCGACAAGGCGGCAAAGCATGTCGCCAATTTCCTGCAGAAACGCGGCAAGGGCATCGGGCTGCGCCTCGGCGTCCGCACCAGCGGTTGCTCCGGCATGGCCTACAAGCTTGAATTCGTCGATGAGTCGGCGACCGAGGACATCGTTTTCGAAAGCAACGGGGTCAAGGTCTTCGTCGATCCGCACAGCCTGCCGTATCTCGACGGGATGGAACTGGATTTTGCCCGCGAAGGTTTGAACGAGGGATTCAAGTTCAACAATCCCAACGTCAAGGACCAGTGCGGTTGTGGAGAGTCCTTTAATGTCTGAGGCTCGGCGGGGCGGCGTTGCCGCCCGCTTGCCGTACTGAAGTACTGTCTGCGCGGGCGGCGCCTTGCCCCGCCTTCGCTTTCCGGTTTGTCGCATCCTGATGCGCTGCTTTTTCGAGGTTTGCTGGTGGACCTGACCGCCGATTTCTTCTCCCTGTTCGACCTGCCGCGCACTTTCCGGCTCAACCTGTCGGAACTCGATTCGCGCTACCGCGACGTGCAGGCGCAGGTGCATCCGGACCGTTTCGCCAATGCGCCGGAAGCCGAGCGCCGCTTGTCGATGCAGTGGGCGACGCGGGCCAACGAGGCCTACATGACCTTGAAGAAGCCGCTCGAACGGGCCAAGTACCTGCTCGAACTGGCCGGGCACGATCTGCAGGCCGAAAGCAATACCGCGATGCCGGCCGATTTCCTGATGGAACAGATGGAGTGGCGCGAGGCGGTCATGGAAGCGCGCAGCGGCGGCGATCACCATGAACTCGAGCATCTGTATCAGCGGCTGCGCGGCGACATCGACGCTCGCTATGACGAACTCGGTGTCTTGCTCGACGAGAGAAATGCGCCGGAAACGGCGGTCGACCGCGTCCGTCGGCTGATGTTCCTGGAAAAACTGCTGTACGAAATCGACGACGCACTGGCGTCGCTGGAAGACTGAAAGAAACGACGATGGCCTTGTTCCAGATCGCCGAGCCCGGCGAATCCGCAGCCCCGCACGAGCACAAGCTCGCTGTCGGCATCGATCTCGGTACCACCAATTCGCTGGTTGCCACCGTCAGGAGCGGCATTGCCGTCTGCCTGAACGACGAGCAGGGGCGTTCGCTGCTGCCTTCGGTGGTGCATTACCACGCCGACGGCAGTACCGTCGTCGGCTACGACGCGCGCAAGGATCAGGCGGTCGACCCGAAGAACACCATTGTTTCGGTCAAGCGTTTCATGGGCCGGGGCAAGCATGACATCGCCCACGTCGAGGCCATGCCCTACGATTTCGTCGAAGCGCCGGGCATGGTCCGCTTGAAGACGCAGGCCGGGATCAAGAGCCCGGTCGAGATTTCGGCGGAAATCCTGAAAACGCTGAAGGCAAGGGCGGAAGTCGCGCTCGGCGGCGAGCTGGTTGGCGCGGTGATCACCGTGCCGGCCTATTTCGACGATGCCCAGCGCCAGGCCACCAAGGATGCCGCCAAGCTGGCCGGCCTCAACGTGTTGCGCCTGCTCAATGAACCGACTGCGGCAGCCATCGCCTACGGCCTGGACAACGGCGCGGAGGGGGTTTATGCGGTCTACGACCTCGGCGGCGGTACTTTCGACATCTCCATCCTGAAACTGACCAAGGGGGTCTTCGAGGTGCTGTCCACCGGCGGCGATTCGGCCCTGGGTGGCGACGATTTCGATCACCGCATCTATTGCTGGGTGATCGAGCAGGCCAGATTGTCGCCGCTGCCGGCCGAGGATGCGCGGCGTCTGATGATGCGTTGCCGCGAGGCCAAGGAATACTTGACCAAGAATGCCGAGGCGCCGATCCTGCTGCGCCTGGCATCCGGCGAGATCATCGACATCCGGCTCGACGCGGCGACTTTTGCCGAGATCACGCAGACCCTGGTCTCGAAGACGCTGCAACCGGTCAAGAAGGCGCTGCGCGACGCCGGCCTGCGTGCCGACGAGATCAAGGGCGTGGTCATGGTCGGCGGCGCGACGCGGATGCCGCAGATCCAGAAGGCGGTCGGCGACTTCTTCCGCCAGGAACCGCTGACCAACCTCGATCCGGACAAGGTCGTCGCGCTCGGCGCGGCGACGCAGGCCAACCTGCTGGCCGGCAACAAGACCGGCAAGGACGACTGGCTGCTGCTCGACGTCATTCCGCTGTCGCTCGGCCTGGAAACCATGGGCGGGCTGACCGAGAAGGTGATCCCGCGCAATTCGACGATCCCGACCGCGCGCGCCCAGGAATTCACCACTTTCAAGGACGGCCAGACGGCGATGGCGATCCACGTCGTCCAGGGCGAGCGCGAGATGATCGCCGACTGCCGCTCGCTGGCCCGCTTCGAGCTGCGCGGCATCCCGCCGATGGTCGCCGGCGCGGCGCGCATCCGCGTCACCTTCCAGGTGGACGCCGACGGCCTGTTGTCGGTCACTGCCCGCGAGCAGACCACCGGCGTCGAGTCGAGCATCACCGTCAAGCCGTCCTACGGCCTGTCCGACGACGAGATCGCCGGCATGCTGAAGGATTCTCTGGCCCACGCCAAGGACGACGCGATGGCGCGCGCGCTGCGTGAGGCGCAGGTCGAGGCCGAGCGCATGATCGAGGCGACCGAGGCGGCATTGGCCGAGGACCCGCATCTGCTCAACGCAGCGGAAACCGCCAAGATCCGCAATGCGATCGCCAAGCTGCAGGAAGCCGCGGCCGGCGACAACCGCCGCATCATCAACATCGCGATGGACGACCTTGGTTTCGAGACCCAGGAATTCGCCCACCGCCGCATGGATCAAAGCATCAAGAAAGTGCTGTCCGGCCGCAGGGTCGAGGAAATCGGCACGGGAGAGGAAGAATGACGCAAATCATCGTGCTGCCGCACGTCGAACTGTGTCCGGACGGCGCCGTCATTGAGGCCGAAGCGGGCAAGTCGATCTGCGAGAACCTGCTGGTCAACGACATCGGGCTCGATCATGCCTGCGAGATGTCCTGCGCCTGCACCACCTGCCACGTCATCGTCCGCGAAGGCTTCGCCTCGCTGGAAGAAGCGACCGAAACGGAAGAAGACCTGCTGGACAAGGCCTGGGGCCTGGAACCGAACTCACGCCTGGGGTGCCAGGCGATCGTGGGGTCGACGCCGCTGGTCGTCGAAATTCCGAAATACAGCATCAACATGGCGAAGGAGGGTCACCGCAAATGAAGTGGACCGACATCAACGACATCGCCATCGAACTGTTCGAGACGCATCCCGACCAGGACCCGCTGAAGATCAACTTCGTCGACCTGCGCAACTGGGTGATGGCGCTGCCCGGTTTCGACGACGATGCCAATCGCTGCGGCGAGAAGATTCTCGAAGCCATCCAGCAGGCCTGGATCGACGAAGTCGCCTGATTTTCCGGCAGCTGCGGCTTTCGTGAACCGATTGTCATGATTTTCCGCTGGCCGGGTTAAACTGCCGTTTTCCAGAAAAAACAGGGAGCGGCGCATGGCGACGGGCATGACGCATTATGAAACCCTTGGGGTTTCGGTCAGGGCGGGAACGGACGAAATCCGTGCGGCATACCGCGATCGTCTGTTGCGCTTCCGCGATCTGGCGGGTTCTCCGCAGGCCCCGGATCCGCTATTGCTGGACCGGTTGCGCGAGGCTTATGCGGTGCTTGTCGATCCGGTGCAGCGCACCGCCTACGATGCGACGCTGGACCAGCCCGCCGCGCCGCCGCCGGTGCCGCCGGCGGCCCGCTCGTCCGGGGCCGGCGACGGGGCAGTGGCGCATGGTTTCCGCTTCGTTGGCGAAGGCGGCGCCTATTTCCGCATCTGGATCGTCAATCTGTGCCTGAGCATCGTCACGCTGGGCATTTACTCGGCCTGGGCCAAGGTCCGGCGCGAGCAGTATTTTCATCGTAACCTGCTGTTCAACGATTCGGCCTTCGATTATCACGGCAAGCCGCAGGCGATCCTGAAAGGCCGGGCGATCGCTTTTGCGTTGTTCCTGGTGCTGTCGCTGGCACAGGAGGCCGGGCCCTTGCCTTATCTGCTCGCCTTGCTGGTCATTGCCATCGTCGCGCCGGCGCTGCTGATCCGTGCCTTGCGTTTCCGGGCGGCGAACACCAGTTACCGGAGCCTGCGCTTTTCGTTCGATGCGGCCTACGCGACGGCCTTCAAGGTGCTTGCGCTCAATCTGCTGCTCACCGTGCTGACCTTCGGTCTGTGGTTTCCGAAGCTGGTCCGCGACTGGCGGAAATTCACCGTCGAACACAGCCGCTTCGGTACCACGGCCTTTGCCTGCACGCTGGGCGTCGGCCAGGTCTACCGGATTTTCCTGATCCCGCTGGCCCTGTTCTTCGTGCTGGCCATCGTCATCGGCATCGCCGGGCTGAAAGGCGGCGGGCTGTTCGTCATCCTGCTCGGCATCGGTTTCTACCTGCTCGCGCCGGCGTATGTCATGGGCCGCCTGACCAATGCCGTCTGGTCGTCCACCACACTGGGTGAACACCATTTCAGCAGCGATATCCCGGTGAGCCGTTACGTCGGGGTTGCCCTGACCAACTGGCTGGGCATCATCTGCACGCTGGGCCTGTTCATTCCGTGGGCCCAGGTCCGGATGGCCCGCTTGCGGGCGGCGCACCTGATCCTGCATGCGGTCGGCAGTCTCGACGATTTCGTCGCCCGCGAGCACGAACAGGTGTCGGCGCTGGGTGATGCCGCGGCCGATGTGTTCGACATGGATCTCGCACTGTGAGCGATTTTTCGGTCGCCTTTTTCGACGGGCGGCGGCCGCAGGCCCATGCCGCGCGTCTGTCGTGCGACAACGGCGAATTCGTCGTGCGGGGTGAATTCGGCGAGCGGCGGGCGCCGCGGGAGGCGGTCGAGATCAGCGAAGCGCTGGCCGGGGCGCCGCGTTTCCTGCATCTGCCCGACGGCAGCAGCTGCGAAGTCGCCCCGGCCGCGCTGGCGGCATTCGCCGACTGGCTGGCGGCGCAGGGGCATCGTCCCGGCCTGGTCAGCCGCCTGCAGATGCGTTGGTCCTATGCGCTGGTCGCGCTGCTCGGTTGCGTGCTGTCAGTGGCTGCCGGTTATTTCTGGCTGCTGCCGGCGGCTGCCGATGCGCTGGCTCCGCGGGTTCCGCCGGCGGCCTTGCAGATGCTGTCGACCCAGGTGCTCGATTCGCTGGACGGGCGCCTGCTCAAACCGACGCAGCTCGCCGCGGAGCGGCGTGCGGCGATTGCCGGCGAGGTTGCCCGCTTTGCCGCGCTCGGCCCGGAAGTGCCCGCCTATCGCCTGCATTTCAGGGCTTCGGGCGTTGGGCCGAATGCTTTCGCATTGCCGTCCGGCGATATCGTGATCTTCGATTCGCTGGCCGAACTGGGCAATCCCGGCGAGGTAGCGGCGGTGGTCGCCCATGAGCTTGGTCATGTGCATCACCGGCACGGCATGCGCCAACTGATCCAGTCGTCGGTGGTTTCCTTCGTTGCCGGTCTTTACTTCGGCGATGTGTCCAGCCTGGTGTCGGGCGTTGCGGCGCTGGTGCTGGAGTCGCGCTATTCGCGGGATTTCGAGCATGAGGCGGATGTTTACGCGGTCGGACTGATGCGCGACAGCGGCCGCGATCCGCGGGCGCTGGCCGACATGCTGGCGCGTCTGGAGAAGGCGCACGGCGGTGACGGCGGGAATTCGGTGCTGGCGTCGCACCCGGAGACCCGGGCCCGCATCGCCTACATCGAGGCCCATCGCCGCTGAAACGCCGGGCGTTTCAGTCGAGCAGTCTGAGCAGCGCGTCGAGACCGCCGAAATTGATCGCCACGTCGGCCTTGGCACGCGTTGCCGGTTTGGCGCGGAAGGCCACGGACAGTCCGGCTTCGGCCATCATCAGCAGGTCGTTGGCACCGTCGCCGACGGCGATCACCTGATCCTTGCGCAGCCCGAGTTCGTCGCGCAGGCGGCCGAGGTGATGGGCCTTGGCGGCGGCATCGATGATGTCGCCGACGACCCGCCCGGTCAGCTTGCCGCCGGCGATCTCCAGTTCGTTCGAGGTGGCGAAGTCGAAACCCAGCTCGATGCGCAGGCGCTCGGTGAAATAGGTGAAACCGCCGGACAGGATGGCGGTGCGCAGGCCGGCGTTCTGGCAGGCTTCGAGCAATTCGCGGGCACCGTCGGAGAGCAGCAGGCGTTCGCCGAAGACGCGGGCCAGCACGCGCGCATCCAGCCCGGCCATCAGTGCCAGGCGGCGGCGCAGGCTTTCGCGGTAGTCGATCTCGCCGCGCATGGCGGCTTCGGTGACGGCCGAAACTTCCGCCTTCTTGCCGGCGAAATCGGCCAGTTCGTCGATGCACTCGATGGTGATCAGCGTCGAATCCATGTCGAAGCAGATCAGGCCGAAGTCGGCCAGCTTCCTGTTACGGTCGACGAAGGCCCAGTCGAGTTTTTCCGCCTCGATCAGCGGGATCAGCGCGTCAAAGGCCGGCGTGCGCTGGGCATCGTGGACCTTCACCACTTGCGGCGGGCAGGGTTCGACGGTCGACGCGCCGGTGGCGGCAAGAATCTTCTCGAGCAGGAAGGTGGGCAGCGCGCCGCCCTGGATGATCAGGTTCATGGTCTCGTCTTCAGGAAGGGTTGGCCGAAAAACCGGCCTTGCTCCGGTCGACCGCAGGAATCGGCGAAATTTCGCGCAGGAAGGCTGCGGCGGCCGTGATGTCGTGTTCGTTGAATACGCGGATGCCGGCATCGCGCAGCAGCGCCGCGGTCACACCCTGGCCGACGACGGTCTGCCCGTCGAAACGGCCGGCGTGAATCGCCGAGGAACCGCAGGAAGGGCTGCCTTCCTTCAGGATGGCCAGCCGGATGCCGTGACGTTCGGCTGCCTGCAGTGCCGCGTGGGCGCCGGCGACGAAGGCCGGGCTGAGGTCGCCGCCTTGCCGGTTAGTGACTTTGGCCGTGCCGGCCAGGACCGAGCGGCCATCGCCGCCGGTGCCGATTTCGGCGGGCGGGCGCGGTACCGGCAGGCCGCCCGCGGTTTCCGGGCAGAACGGCAGCAACAGCCCGGCTTGCCGCCATTGATCGAGCAGCGCGCTGGGGCAGGGCACGGCGCGGGCGTCGTAACGCACCGGCTGACCGAGCAGGCAGGCGCTGATCAGGATCGCGGGGCTGGCCGTGGCCGGCATCGCCGGTCGGTCAGAGGCGTTCCGGCAGCACGTCGCGCAGCATCACGGCGGCGTCGCGCAGGGTCTTTTCGGTGGTCTCCCAGCCGATGCAGCCGTCGGTGACCGAGCAGCCATACTTGAGCTGCGACAGGTCGGCCGGAATCGGCTGGTTGCCGGCTTCGAGGTTCGATTCGATCATCACGCCGAGGATGGATTTGTTGCCGGCGCGGATCTGGTTCACCACGTCGGCCATCACCAGCGGTTGCAGTTCCGGCTTCTTGGAGCTGTTGGCGTGCGAGCAGTCGACGACGATGTTGGTCGGCAGCTTGGCCTTGACCATCGCCGCTTCGGCAACGGCGATCGACACGGTGTCGTAGTTCGGGCCGCTCTCGCCGCCGCGCAGCACGACGTGGCCGTGCGGGTTGCCGGTGGTGCGGACGATGGCGACGCGGCCTTCGTTGTTCAGGCCGAGGAAGGAGTGCGGGCGCGAGGCCGAGAGGATGGCGTTGGTCGCCACGGTCAGGTCGCCGCTGGTGGCGTTCTTGAAGCCGACCGGCGTGGACAGCCCGGACGACATTTCGCGGTGGGTCTGCGATTCGGTGGTGCGGGCGCCGATGGCGGTCCACGCGATCAGGTCGCCGTAGTATTGCGGGCCGTAGGGGTCGAGCGCCTCGGTGCCGGCGGGCAGGCCGAGTTCATTGACGGCGAGCAGGAACTGGCGGGCCTTTTCCATGCCGACGTTGACCTGGAAGGAGTCGTCCATGAACGGATCGTTGATGTAGCCCTTCCAGCCGACGGTGGTGCGCGGCTTTTCGAAATAGACGCGCATGACGATCTGCAGCACGTCGCCGACTTCGTCGGCCAGCGCCTTCAGGCGGCGGGCGTAGTCGAGACCGGCCACCGGATCGTGGATCGAGCACGGGCCGACCACGACGAACAGGCGGTGATCCTTGCGGTCGAGGATGTTGCGCAGGATTTCGCGGCCGTTGGCGACGGTGGCTTCGGCCTTTGCGGTCAACGGCACTTTGCCGTGGATTTCGGCCGGCGTCGGCATGGTGTCGAAGGCGGCGATGTTGATGTTTTCGAGTTTTTGCGTCATTTGGTCAGCTCGCGAATCATGTCCTTGACTGCCGCAACCTTGTCACTCAGGGCCGGGCAGTGGCGTAAAAGGGAAATTTTATCCTGTCCGGCCAGCTTATAGCTGCGGTTCTTCTGGATCAAATTGATGATCCTGATCGGCTCGATAGGCGGATTCTTTGAAAACTCGGGCGCGAACTGGATCGTGATCTGGTCGTTGGTCGCATCCAGCTTCTGGATCAGCAGCGGTTTGACCAGCAGGCGCAGCCGGTGCGTGGCAAGCAGCGCCTGCGCCTGCAGGGGCATTTCGCCGAAGCGGTCGACCAGTTCTTCCTGCAGGGCGTCGATCTCGTCGTCGGCCTCGCAATTGGCCAGCCGCTTGTACAGCGTCAGCCGTTCATGTACGTCCGGGCAGTAGGCGTCGGGCAGCAGGGCCGGCGTGCGCAGGTTGATCTCGCCGCTGACGCCGGGCGGCTGGGTCAGGTCGATGGCTTCCAGGTGCTTGCCCTGTTTGAGCGCGGCGACGGCGCGGTTGAGCATGTCGGTGAACACGTTGAAGCCGACTTCCTGCATGTCGCCGGCCTGGTTCTCGCCGAGCACCTCGCCGGCACCGCGGATTTCCAGGTCATGCATGGCGAGGAAGAAGCCGGAACCGAGTTCTTCCATCATCTGGATCGCCTCCAGCCGCTGTTTAGCCTGCTTGGTCATCGCCTTCTCGTCCTGCACCAGCAGGTAGGCGTAGGCCTGGTGGTGCGACCGGCCGACCCGGCCGCGCAGCTGGTGCAGCTGGGCGAGGCCGAATTTCTCGGCGCGGTTGATCAGGATGGTGTTGGCGTGCGGGTTGTCGATGCCGGTTTCGATGATGGTCGTGCACAGCAGCAGGTTGGCGCGCTGGCTGGTGAAATCGCGCATGACCTTTTCCAGCTCGCGCTCGCCCATCTGGCCGTGGCCGATGACGATGCGCGCTTCCGGCACCAGCTTTTCCAGCTTCTCGCGCATGTTCTCGATGGTGTCGACCTCGTTGTGCAGGAAGTACACCTGGCCGCCGCGCTTCAATTCGCGCAGCACCGCTTCGCGGATGATGCCGTCGGACAGCCGCGAGACGAAGGTCTTGATCGCCAGTCGTTTCTGCGGCGCGGTGGCGATCACCGAGAAGTCGCGCAGGCCTTCCATGCTCATCGCCAGCGTGCGCGGGATCGGCGTCGCGGTCAGCGTCAGCACGTCGACCTCCGCGCGCATCGCCTTCAGCGTTTCCTTCTGGCGCACGCCGAAACGGTGTTCCTCGTCGATGATGACCAGGCCCAGGCGGTCGAACTTGACGTCCTTGCCGATCAGCTTGTGCGTGCCGATGATGATGTCGATCTTGCCTTCGCTCAGTTCCTTGAGCGCCTGCGCCGATTCCTTGGCGGTCTTGAAGCGCGAGATTTCGGCAACCTTCACCGGCCAGTCGGCGAAGCGGTCGACGAAGGTCTGGTAATGCTGTTCGCAGAGCAGGGTGGTCGGGCAGAGCACGGCCACCTGCTTGCCGCCGGCCACCGCGCAGAAGGCGGCGCGCAGCGCCACTTCGGTCTTGCCGAAGCCGACGTCGCCGCAGACCAGGCGGTCCATCGGCTTGCCCGATTTCATGTCGGCGATGACGGCGGCGATGGCGGCGGCCTGGTCGGCGGTTTCCTCGAAGCCGAAACCGTCGGCAAAGGCTTCGTAATCGTTTTCGCCGAATTCGAAGGCATGGCCCTTTCTGGCGGCACGTGCGGCGTAGAGCGCGAGCAGTTCGGCGGCGGTGTCGCGCGCCTGCTCGGCGGCCTTGCGCTTGGCCTTTTCCCACTGCCCGGAACCGAGCGTGTGCAGCGGCGCGGCGTCCGGATCGGCGCCGGAATAGCGCGAGATCACGTGCAGTTGCGCCACCGGCACGAAGAGCTTGGCGTCATTGGCGTAATGCAGTTCGAGGAATTCCTGCTCGCCGAGGCCGAGGTCCATGCGCACCAGGCCGCGGTAACGGCCGATGCCGTGGCTTTCATGAACGACCGGGTCACCGATCTTGAGCTCGGTCAGGTCCTTCAGCCAGTTGTCGAGGCTGGCCTTGCGCTGGCTTTCCTTGCGCGTGCGGCGCGGGCTGCCGGCGAACAGTTCGGTTTCGGTGACGAAGGCCACGCCGTCCTGCACGAAGCCGGCCTGCAGGGGCGCGATGCCGAGCGCCAGCCGGCTGGTGCCGCTCAGGAAAGCGGCCAGATCGGCGCAACTGTCGGGTTTCAGGCCGTGTTCGGCGAACATCGCGTTCAGGGTTTCGCGCCGGCCGGCCGTCTCGGCGACCAGCAGCACGCGCCCGGCAAAGCCGGCGAGCCAGGTTTTCAGCGCAGCGAGCGGATCGTCGCTGCGGCGGTCGACGGCGAGATTGGGCAGAAAATCGCTGTGGCTTGCGGTCGACCGCGCCGGATCGGCATTTTTCGCGGGAATGGCCAGTCGACCGTAAGCCTTGGCCGCGCTGAAGAAATCCTCGTCCGACAGGAACAGGCGTTCGGGCGGCAGCAAGGGGCGCGCCTTGTCGCCCTGCAGCAGCGTGTGACGCGATTGGGTATCGGCACGGAAAGCGGCGATGGCGCCCGGCGCGTCGCCGTGCGTGACCAGCACGGCATCCTTGGGCAGGTAGTCGAACAGCGTTGCCGTCTCGTCGAAGAACAACGGCAGGTAATACTCGATGCCGGCGCTGGCGATGCCGCTGGAAATGTCCTTGTAGATCCCTGACTTGGCCGGGTCGCCCTCGAAGGTTTCGCGGAAGGCCTGGCGGAAATGCGTGCGGCCGCGGTCGTCCATCGGAAATTCGCGGGCCGGCAGCAGGCGCACTTCCGGCACCGGGTAGATGGTGCGCTGGGTATCGACGTCGAAGGTCTTGATGCTGTCGATCTCGTCGTCGAACAGGTCGAGCCGGTAAGGCACCGGCGAGCCCATCGGGAAGAGGTCGATCAGCCCGCCGCGGATCGAGTATTCGCCGGGCGAGACGACCTGCGTGACGTGCGCGTAGCCGGCCAGCGTGACCTGGGCGCGGAATTTCTCGGCGTCGATCCGTTCGCCCTTCTTGAAGGCGAAGGTGTAGGCGGCGAGGAATTCCGGCGGCGCCAGCCGGTAGACCGCCGTGGCCGCCGGTACCAGCAGGATGTCGACCTCGCCCTGGGTGACCGCCCACAGGGTGGCCAGCCGCTCGGAAACCAGGTCCTGGTGCGGCGAGAAATGGTCGTAGGGCAGGGTTTCCCAGTCCGGCAGCAGGCGCACGCGCAACGGCACCTGGCGCTGGCTGGCGAACCAGGGAATTTCGTCGAGCAGGCGCTGGGCATCGGCGGCGCCGGCGGTGACTACGGCAAGCAGGCGGCCGGGATGGGCGGCGGCCAGTTCGGCCAGCGTCAGCGCGTCGGCGGAGCCGGCATGCGCCGGCATATCGAGACGATGGCCGGGGGCCGGCAGGGGGCCGATCGGCAACGGGAAGGACGGACGCTTGAGCGTCTGCGTGGAGGCTGGGGTGGAATTCGGGGGCACGGCAACGGCGGGTGCGCCGAATCTGAATCGGCAGCACGGCGGGCAAAGGATCGATTATAGCCCGCCGGTCGTCGTCTCCGGCCGTCGCCGGCTTATTTGAGCAGGCCGATTTCGCGCGCGGTTTGCGGGCCGATCACGGTTTCCCCCAGACCGACCGGGATGTCGGCCCGTTGTGCGTTGACCGGAATGCGCCCGGCCATGATTTCGGCATTGCGTTGCGGCAACGCCGGTGTCTGCGCCGGATCGGCGTAGCCGTCGGGGAAGATCGGCTGCAGGGTCCGCATGTCGTACTTGTCGGTGGCGCCGTAGGTGTGCAGCAGTTCATGGGCGATCACGACGGCGTTCTGGCGATGCTGGCGGCGGCTGGCAAAAGCGTGGATCAGGCCCAGTTGGCCCTTGCTCAGGCCGGTCGAGTGCGGCAGTACCGAGAGGTTGGCCGGGTCGTGATAGAGCACGAACAGGCGAACCTGCGGTTTCGGACCGGGAATGTCGTCGTTGCGGCTGGCCCACCAGCGCAGTTTCAGGCTCCACAGCATGTTGTCGAGCGCGCTGCCGCCCTGTGGCGGCAACGGTGGCGTCGAGCGCGGCGGCGGGGCAAGCCGCACCTTTACCGGCTGCAGTACCTTGCCGCCATAGCGCTGCATTTCCTGGTCGATCCAGCTGCCGATTTCGGCAAAGCTGTCGTCGTCCAGCGCGGCAAGATAGGCGGCGGTGGCCGGCGAATTATCGGCGGCGATCGGGTAGAGGCCGACGAAGACGGTGTGTTCCCAGGCGGTGAGCCGGGTTTCGGCACGCCATGCGGCAAAGGCGACGCCGGCCAGGGCCAGCAGCAGGATCAGAATGCGGAATTTGCGAAACATCGGGGTATCCGGTCGGAATGAAGTCGGTCGCCATCGGTCATGGCGTCGGCATTATAGGGCCGGATTTCCGGACTGTCCGCCGTTTCAGCCTGTGCCGGGCGTTTTCAGCCATTGCAGCATGACGGCCAGCGGGGATTCGCCCGCCGCCAGCCGATGCATCGCGTGCGGGCCGCCGAGGTGGCGGCTGGCGCGTTCCCAGGCCGGCGGGCCGCTATCGTCGTCGTGCTCGAACAGCATCAGCAGCGGTGCTGTCAGCAGTTGCAGGGATTGCAGCCCGGCCCGGTCGACCAGGCCGCCGTGGCAGATCAGCGCATCGACCTGGGCGTCGCGCCGGGCTGCCGCACGGATCGCCGCCGGTGTGCTGTCGCCATGGGCGAGCACGCTCAGCGGCAGCCGCTCCAGATCGCCGTCGATGCGGATCAGTTCGAGGATGTCGAGCAGCCGCTCGCTCAAGCGCGGCACATTCTGCGTCGCATCGGCAAATTGCAGTTCGTGGCTGCTCAGCAGGTTCATGTCGAGGACGGCGATACCGTGTCCGACCAAGGCATCGGCCAGTACCTCGTCGCCGGGCCGGCGATGGGCGCGTGCGATCAGCAGCAGTTTGCCGGCGCCATCCGGCAGGGCCAGTCGGCCGTACAGCGGGCCGTGTGCGGCAGCCAGGGAGAGGTCGCGGTGCAGCATGTCAGAGCAGCGCCAGGCCAAGGCCCATGCCGCCGCCGATCGCCAGCAGGCCGGGCAGCGCCTGGCGGGCCAGTGGCCGGCCGCCGATGCTCAGCACCAGGCCGATCTTGAACACCAGGTTGGCGAACAATGCGAGGGTGACGGCGATCACCGCGTCGCCGGCCGCCACGCGGTCGAGGTTGAACATGCGCAGCGTGGATAGCACGCTGGCATCGGCGTCGGTCAGCCCGGAGGCCAGCGCGACGATGTACAGGCCGCTGTTGCCGGCGATGTCCTGCAGCCATGCGGCGGCCAGCAGCACCAGCGCGTAGAGCAGACCGAAGGAGATCGCCGTTTTCAGTTCGGTCGGATTCTTGACTTCCGGCATCGGCAGGTCGCCGGCCTCGTTGAGGATCTTCCAGCCCCAGGCGGCCATTGCCACGCCGGGTACGACGCCGCAGGCGAAGACGACAGCGATCGGTCCGACCAGGCCGGGGGCGACGATGCCGGCGATGATGCCGAGGCGGATCATGACCATCACGTTGGCGATCAGGATGACGATCGCCGACATGCGCACCAGATGGCCGTGCTCGGCGGCGTGGCGGGAGAACATCATGGTGGTTGCGGTCGACGAGGCGAGACCGCCGAAAATGCCGAGCACGGCGGCGCCGTGGCGGGCGCCGATGATGCGCAGGGCGAGGTAGCCGGCCAGCGCCAGGCCCGAGATCAGCACCACCATCCACCACACCTGGCGCGGATTGATCGCGCCGTAGGGGCCGAAATTGCCGCTCGGCAGGATCGGCAGGACGACCAGCGACAGTACCGCGAACTGCAGCATCGAGTTGATGTCCCGGGGGGTCATCCGTTCGCTGAACTGCTTCAGTTCGGCCTTGAAATAAAGCAGCACGGTGGTCGCGATGGCCAGCATCACCGCCACCGTCGCGTGGCCGAACCAGACCGCGGCGCCCAGCGCGTAGGTGACGACGATGGCCGCTTCGGAGGTGAAGCCGCGGTATTTCTCTTCCTGCTGGGTCGAGAAGTTGGAGGCGATCATCGCCACCGAGATGACCACCAGACCGACCGCCAGCAGCCAGGGGACGCCGCTGCTTTCGCCGAGCATCGCGAACAGGCAGCCGAGCATGGCGACCAGCGCGAAGGTGCGCAGGCCGGCCGCCGAATCCGGACGGCGTTCGCGCTCCATGCCGATCAGCAGGCCGATGCCCAGTGCGGTGGCGAAGGCTTCGACGGGGACCGCCAGTTCCGGTACGACGAAATTCATGCGCGCACTCTCCTCGCTCTCTTTGGGCCTGTCTTGTGCCGTGCTGCGGCCGCTTCTTCGCTAAAATTAAGCCATGCCCAGACATTACGCAATCGTCCCCGCCGCCGGCAGCGGCTCGCGCTTCGGCGCCGAGATGCCGAAACAGTACCTCGACCTGCTCGGCCGACCGCTGATTTTCCACACCCTGGCGGCGTTGACCGCACACCCGGCGATCGAGCGCGTGTGGGTGGTGCTGGCCCCGGACGATCCGTGGTGGCCGCGTTACGACTGGTCGGCGCTCGGTGCCAAGCTGGAGACCGTGCGCTGCGGCGGTGCCACCCGCGCCGAGAGCGTCGGCAACGGCCTGCGCGCGGCGGCGACGGTGGCTGCCGACGACGACTGGATCCTGGTCCATGACGCGGCGCGTCCCTGCCTCAGCCGGGCGATGCTCGACGCGCTGTGCACCGAACTGGCCGACGACCCGGTCGGCGGCATCCTTGCGGTGCCGGTCGCCGATACCCTGAAGCGCGCCGACGCCGGCCAGCGCGTCGCCGCCACCGAGCCGCGCGACGGCCTGTGGCAGGCGCAGACGCCGCAGATGTTCCGTTACGGTCGACTGCTCGCCGCGCTCGAAAACCACAATGCCGTCACCGACGAAGCCGGCGCCATCGAGGCGCTCGGGCTGGCGCCGAAGCTGGTGCGCGGTGATTCGACCAACCTGAAAGTTACTTTTCCGGCCGACTTGGCGCTGGCCGCAATGATCCTGAGAGGGCGCAAATGAACATCCGAGTCGGGCAGGGCTACGACGTACACAAGCTGGTCGCCGGCCGCAAACTGATCCTCGGCGGCGTCGAGATCGACCATCCGACCGGGCTGCTCGGCCATTCCGACGCCGACGCGCTGCTCCACGCGATCACCGACGCGCTGCTCGGCGCCGTCGCGCTGGGTGACATCGGCCGGCATTTTCCCGATACCGACCCGCGCTACCAAGGCGCCGACAGCCGCGTCCTGTTGCGCGCCGCGGTCGCGCTGCTCGCCGACAAGGGCTGGCGGCCGGTCAATGTCGACGCCACGCTGATCGCCCAGCAACCGAAACTGGCGCCGCACGCGCCGGCGATGGTCGCCAACGTCGCCGCCGATCTCGGCATTGGCGCCGACTGCGTCAACATCAAGGGCAAGACCAACGAGAAGCTCGGCTACCTCGGCCGCGAGGAGGCGATCGAGGCGCAGGCGGTAGTGCTCGTCGTGCGCGCCGGCTGAAGCTGACTATTACCGGCTACTTGCCGGCAAGCACGATGCGACTACCGTTTTCGCCGCGTTGCAGGCGTTCGTGGTGCAGGCGGACCAGCGGGTCGGCCGGCCATTGTCCGGCCAGTTCGGCAAAACGTGCCGCGGCGGCCGGCGGATGGTCGTCGAGCAGGGCATAGGCTGTCCGGTAATCGGCCAGCGGTGCGCGCACCGGATCGGCCGTTGGCGGTTCCGGCTCGAAGACGGCCAGCGCCTGCTGTCTGCCCTTGACGACCAGCCTGCCGACCGGCCGGGCGGGCGCATCGGGAACCCCGGCCAGGATTGCTTCCGACACGCATAGCCGGGTGCCCAGATACTTGTTGGCCGATTCCAGGCGGGCGGCGGTGTTGACCGGATCACCGAGCGCCCGGTAATCGAACATCGTGTGGCCGCCAAAATTCCCGACGATGACCTCGCCCGCATGGACGCCGATGCGCGTTTCGCCAAAGGCGATGCCACGCTGACGCAGGTCGTGCGCATAGGCGCTGGCGAAGGCATCCATCTCCAGCGCGCAGGCCAGCGCCCGGGCGCGGTGGTCGGGTTGGGGAATCGGTGCCGAGAACATGATCGCCAGCGCATCGCCGACGATGCGGTCGAGCGTGCCTTCGTGGCGGAAGGCGATGGCGATCATGCCGTCCAGGTAGTCATTGAGCCGGGTAACCGCGTCGGCCGGATCGATACTTTCCATCAGGCCGGTGAAGCCGGCCAGATCGGTGAATACGAAGCTGCATTCCTGGCGCCGTCCGCCGAGCGCCATGTCGTCCTGGTGTTCGAGCAGATGTGCGACACGGTTGGGCGAGACGTAGCGGGCGAAGGCCGAGCGCAGCCAGCGCTGCTCGTGCTCGGTCAGCAGATGGTGTGCCAGGCTGCACAGCAGGAAGCTGGCGGTCATGCCGACGATCGGCCAGGCCGGGTCGAGCAGCAGACCTTCGCCGACGAAGGCTTGCCAGGAGAGCAGCGCGACGGCGAGCGTCAGCGCCAGGCCGAGCAATGCGGACGCCGAGGCGCGCACGCGCAGGGCGACGATGCCGATCAACAGGCTGCCGACGGCCAGGATGAGGAATTCGAGCCCCGGCGCCCAGGACGGGCGTTGCAGGAAATGCCCGGAAAGCATCTGCTGCAGGGCCTGGGCGTGTATTTCGACGCCCGGCATCAGGCCGAAGGGGCCGAAACGCAGGTCCATCAGCCCTTGGGCCGAACTGCCGACGAGCACGATGTGGCCGGCCAGCCGTTCGGTCGGCGCACTGCCGTCGAGCACCTGCCAGGCCGACAGATAGAGTGTCGGATCCCGACGCGCGTAGTGCACCCAGAATTCGCCCTGCGGCGTGGTCGGCAGACTCAGTTCGCCGATGCGGACTTCGCCCAGTCCGGCGTTATCCCGCGTGCCGCCCAGTTGCTGCAGGTGTCCGGCACTGCGCAGGATCAGCGTCGGTGCCCCCTGGGCGACGCGCAGGGCCTCGCTGGTCAAGGAAGGGGCCGGGCCGTCGGGCAGTTCCAGCAACAGCGGGACGCGGCGCACGATGCCATCGCGGTCGGGGACGAAACTCAATGCGCCATTGCCCGAGGCGGCATTTTCAAAGGCCGGCAGGCTGCCGACGGCGCCGTCGAAGGCTGGCAGCCAATGCCGCTGCGGTTCGCCGAGGTTGACCAGGGCGGCCTTGCGGGCCGGCATCCGGCCCGCCCCCTGCTGGCGCGTTGCCGAAAAGCCGACGACGGTCGGCGCGCGAGCCAGGCTGGCAGCGAACACCGCGTCGTGATCGGGCAGGTGTGCCAGTTGCCGGCGCAGTGCCGGTCCTGCTTGCCACAGTTCGGTGATGGCCGCGGGTGAAGTCCGGTCGGCTTCGGCGAACATCACGTCGAAGGCGATGGCTGCGGCATCGGCCTGCCGCAGGCGATCGACCAGCTCGGCCAGGCGGGTACGCGGCCAGGGCCATTGACCGAGGCGCTGCAGGCTGTCCTCGTCGATATCGACGATGCGTACCGGGGTGTCGGCCGATGGTCGTGGCGACCAGCGCTGATACTGGTCGAACACCGCATTGCGCAATAGTTCGAGCTGCGCACCGGCCAGCCACTGGCCGGCGATCAGCATCGCGGTGACGAGAAGGGGCAGGATCAGGGTCCAGTAACGGGTGCGCTGCATGGGGTCGGTAAAAAAATGCGGATCGGGCAGTGATCCGGCGTTCGCGGCCTATGATACGCTGGTACAAAATCCTGAAACACTTTGACGTCACCCCCAACGGAGGGCGAAGATGAACAAAAACAAATGGATCGTCGGCTTGTGCCTGTTGCCGATGCTGGCCCTGGCCGATCAACCCGTCGGCTTTGTGAAGACGGTCAGCGGCGAAGCGTCGGTGACCTCCGAAGGCAAGGCGGTGACGGCCGAGGTCGGAACGCCGGTGTTTGCCGGTTCGGTGTTGCGCACCGGTCGTCAGGCGGCGATGGGCGTCACTTTCAAGGATGAGACCGTGATGTCCTTCGGGCCGAATACCGAACTGACGGTCAGCGAATATCTCTACGCGCCCGGCCAGGGCAAGCTCAGACTCGGCAGCAAGCTGACCAAGGGCAGCCTCAACTATGTTTCCGGCGTGATCGCCAAGCTCAAGCCGGATGCCGTCACGCTGGAAACGCCGACCGGTACGATCGGCGTGCGCGGCACGCAGTTCCTGGTCAAGGTCGAGGAGTGACATCGTGCATGTGAGCGTGAAATTCCTGTTGATCGGGCTGTCGACCGCAACATTGCTCGGCGCGTGTGCGAGCAAGTCCTACGTCGTGCTGCTCGACAGTCCGGACGGCAGCACCGGCAAGGTCGTGGTGCATGGGAGCAAGGGCGAACAGGTGATCGAGCGTGCCGGTTACGGGGCGACGCTCGACGGGGCGGCGCCCGCCCGGGAAATTGCCGGCGAACAGATCCGTCAGGATTTCGGCCCGGCGATGGCCGCCCGGCCGATGATTCCCGAGCGCTACCAGCTGTATTTCGATAGCGGCGGAACCCGGCTGACCGCAGCGTCGCAGGCGCTGCTGCCCAAGGTCGTCGAGGCGGCCGCGGGGCGGCCGGCGGTCGATGTGTCGATCATCGGTCACACCGATACCGTCGGCCGGCCAGACGAGAACGAAGCGCTGGCGTTGAAGCGGGCGCAGGCGGTGGCGGAACTGATGCGCGGCAAGGGACTCCGGTTTCATGCCTTGAGTGTCGAGTCGCACGGTGAGCGCAATCTGCTGATCAAGACAGCCGACGAGGTTGCCGAACCGAAAAATCGTCGCGTCGAGATTTCGCTGCGCTGATTCGCGCCCGATCGTCAGCCCTCGTTTCCGCGGAGCGCACCATGCCGGTCAAATATCAGTTCCGCTTCCAGTACTGGGTGCTCGGGATTCTGGTCGCGGCCGTGCTCGGAGCGACCGTCGCCTTCCTGTCGGCGGTTCTCGGCAAGTTTCGGGCAATGGCCGAGGAAAATGCCCAGGAGCGTTTTTCGCTGATTGCCGACCAGGCCATCCTGGCGACCGACAACCTGCTCGTTTCGGTCGGCCGCATCGTCACCCGGCAGGCCAGCGACAGCCGTCTGCGTACCGCCGACGGGCAGATCAACGCCGAAGGCGCGATTCCTTCGCTGATTGCTTCACTGGCGGTCAATCCGGACATCTACGGCCAGTATTTCGGCCTGGCCGACGAGCGTTTCGTCCAGGTGCTTGCCATTCGCGAGTTGCCGCAGGCTGCTGCATCCGTGGTGGCGCCGCCGGCTAGCTGGTTTGCCGTGCGGCGAATTTCCGGGGCGGCAGTGCGCCAGGAGCATTGGGAATATCTCGGGCACAATCGCGAATTGCTGGGCAGTCGGGATGCGCCGGCCGAGTTCCGGCCGACCGGCCGGCCGTGGTACCGGGCGGCAATTGCCAGCAACGGGCCGACGGTGACGCCGCCCTACCTGTTCGCGTCCACCGGCCAGCTGGGCGTCACCGTGGCGCAGTCGCTGGTCGGGGGCGGTGGTGTTTTCGGTGTCGACATCGGCCTGTCCGGGCTCAATGAATTCCTCGGGCGGCTGGCCTTGTCGCCGAACGCGGCGATTGCGCTGATCGATGCCGATGGGCGGATCATCGCGTTCAGCGGGCGTGGGCGGTTTTCGACCACCCTGGCGCCGGCCTTGCATCCAATGTCGGAAGTCGACGATCCGGCCTTGCGTGCGGCGGCACGGCACGCGGCGACCGATCAACCGACGACGGTCAGCCTGCCGACGGCGGAGGGCGATCGCGCTTTCGTGCTGGTGCGCCGTCAGGCCGAACCACTGCCGGGCGCTGCGTTCACCGTGGTGACCCTGGCGCCGCTCAGCGATTTTTCCGGACCGATCGACCGGGCGCGTCAGGATGTCCTGCTGGTCTGCGCCCTGATCCTGCTTTTTCTGGTGCCGTTGTCCTTGCTCGGTTCGCGGCGTGTCGTACATGCCCTGACCGTGCTGGCGCGCAACTCGGAGCGCCTGAAACGCCTGGATTTTTCGAGCGAACCCGAACAGCCGGCGTCGCTGCTATATGAAATCAACGCGTTGGGCGATGCCCAGATCGTCATGCAGCGCTCGATCCGCGACCGTACCGAAGCCCTGCACATTGCCCGGGAAAAGCTCGAACGCCTGGTCGAGAACGGGCTGATGCTGGCCCGCGAGCAGAATCGCGAGACGCTGCTGCGGCACATTCTCGACGGTGCGCAGGAAATTTCGCATTGCGCGGCGGCGACGCTGTTCCTGAAAACCGATCACGACACGCTGCGTTTCGCGTTGCGCACGGCCAGCGATGAACTGCACGACTTCGAGGTGCCACTGCACGACCCGAAGGATGGCAAACCGGCCAGCGGTTACGTGTCGAGCCATGTTGCGCTGAACAACGAAACGGTGGTGATCGACGACGTCTATGCCGAAACCCGCTTCGACCTGTCCGGCACCAAGCGTTTCAGCGAGGAGAGCGGCCTGCGGACCGTCTCGATGCTGACCGTCCCGCTGTCGCCGCGCGACGGCGAGGTGATCGGCGTGCTGCAATTGATGAATGCGCTCGATCCGGCAACCGGCGAGGTCATTCCTTTTCCGCGCGACCTGATCCGCTTTGTCGAGGCGCTGGCCGCGCAGTCGGCGATCACGCTCGAGAACATGAATCTGCTCGAAGCCCAGCGGCAATTGATGGATGCGCTGATCAAGCTGATCGCCGGTGCCATCGATGCCAAGAGCGCCTATACCGGCGGCCATTGCGAGCGGGTGCCCGAACTGGCGATGATGCTCGCCCGCGAGGCTTGTGCGGTCGACCACGGTCCGCTGGCCGATTTCGCCTTCGGCAGCGACGAGGCGTGGCGCGAATTCCGCATCGGTGCCTGGCTGCACGACTGCGGCAAGGTGACGACGCCGGAGTACGTGGTCGACAAGGCGACCAAGCTGGAGACCCTCTACAACCGCATTCACGAAATCCGCACGCGCTTCGAGGTGCTGTTGCGCGACGCCGAGATCGAGCGCCTGCTGGCCATTCACGAGCGGGGCGAGCCGCGTGCCGCGGCCGATGCCCGATTCGCCGCGCAGCGGGCGCAACTGCTCGACGATTTTGCCTTCGTTGCCGATGCCAACCTCGGTGGCGAATTCATGGCGCCGGAGAAGGTCGACCGCATCCGCGAGATCGCCGGCCGGACCTGGCTGCGCCATTTCGACGACCGGCTCGGCCTGTCGCAGGACGAACGCAAGCGGCGCGGCGATGCTGCGGTCGACCTGCCGGTCCGGGAAAATCTGCTGGCCGACCAGCCCTGGCATGTCTTGCCGCGCGAGCACGACAATCCGGCCTATGCCGCAGAACATGGCTGGCAGGTCAAGGTACCGGACAACCTGTACAACTTCGGCGAGGTTTACAACCTGGCGATCGGCCGAGGAACCTTGACCGAGGAAGAGCGTTTCAAGATCAACGAACACATCATCCAGACCATCCTGATGCTCGAACGCCTGCCGTTGCCGCCATCGCTGGCGCGCGTGCCGGAATACGCCGGCACCCATCACGAGACCTTGATCGGCAGCGGTTATCCGCGCCGGCTGGATGCCTCGCAGTTGTCGGTGCCGTCGCGGATCATGGCCATCGCCGACATCTTCGAGGCGCTGACGGCCGCCGACCGGCCCTACAAGCCGGCCAAGACGCTGTCCGAATCGATCCGCATCCTGTCTTTCTTCAAGAAGGACAAGCACATCGATCCGGTGCTGTTCGACCTGTTCCTGACTTCCGGCGTCTATCTCGAATACGCCAGGCGTTACCTGAAACCGGCGCAGATCGACGAGGTCGATATCGCCGCCTATCTGGGCTGAGCCTCAACCGGCCCGTAGCGTCAGCCGGGCGATCAGCCCGCCGCCGGTGTTGGGCAGCAGGCTCAGGCTGCCGTCGTGCAGTCGGGCGGTGCGCTCGACGATGGCCAGGCCGAGCCCGGTGCCGGTGGCGTTGGTGCGTGCGTCTTCCAGGCGCGTGAACGGCCGTTTCAGACGTTCTTCCTGATCGGCCGGAATGCCCGGTCCGCGGTCGGCGATATCGATGACGAGCTGTCGCTCATCCCGGCGTGCGCTCAGCCGGGTGGCACCGCCGGCGTATTTCCAGGCATTGTCGATCAGGTTGGTGATGGCGCGGGTCAGGGCCTTCGGCCGGACGACTGCGGTCGACACGCCGGCGATGTCGATTTCCAGCGGCCGACCGATCGCCGCCTGACGTTCGCCGATCGACGACAGCAGGGCGGCCAGGTCGGTTGCCACCGGCGCCTCGCCGGAATCGGCACGGGCATAATCCATGAACTGGGAAATCACCGCTTCCATCTGCTCGATATCGGCGACGATGCCCTGGCGGGCACTGTCGTCGGCGACACTCAGCTCGGCTTCCAGGCGCAGGCGGGTCAGCGGCGTGCGCAGATCGTGCGAGATGCCGGCCAGGACTTCCGAACGGTCGCGTTCGTGACGTTCGAGATCCTTGGCCATGGTGTTGAAGGCATGCGCCAGCTCGCGGATTTCCAGGGCGCCGTCCTCGGGCAGCGGTTCCGGCATCCGGCCCTGGCCGACGGCCCGCGCCGAGCGCGCCATCGCTTTCAGCGGCCGGCTGATCCGCGAGGCGATCAACCAGGCGAAGAGCAGGGCGAGGACGACGGCCAGGCCGGCCCAGCTCAGCCAGCGCGTGGCAAAACTGCGGGTGACCCGTTCGCGCGGCATGACCATCCAGTATTCGTCGTCGTCCCGGTCGTCCAGCCGGAAGCTGACCCACAGCCCCTGCTCGCCGTTGACCTCGCTGGCCACCCGGGTCTGCGGACCGAGCCGGCGGACGATGTTTTCGCGCATCAGCACGTGAAAGCGCGAATCCTCGGGAATGCCGACGACCTTGTCGTCTTCCTCGACCGGCAGCAGCCTGATGCCTTCGCGTGACGAGAATTCGGCGAACAGGCCGGGCCGCTTGGCCGGCGTCGCGGCGAACAGCGAGGCGCGGATCAGGTTGACCGTCGAGGTGGCCAGCGATGCCGCTTCGCGGGCCCGCGGTTCGGCATCGATATGGCTGAACAGCGCCAGCCAGCCGACGGTGCTGGCCAGCACCAGCGTCGCCAGCAGCAGAAAGGTGCGGACCAGCAGCGAACGGGGCATCGCCGGCGCTCAGGCCTCGCGCGCCGTGCCGTCCGGCACGAACACGTAGCCGAAGCCCCAGACCGTCTGCAGATAACGCGGTTGCGAAGGGTCGGGCTCGACCAGCTTGCGCAGCCGCGACACCTGCACATCGATGGCCCGGTCGAACGGGCCCTGTTCGCGGCCGCGCGCCAGCGTCATCAGCTTGTCGCGCGACAGGGGTTGGCGCGGATGCTGGAGCAGCACCTTGAGTACGGCGAATTCGCCGGTGGTCAGCGACAGCGTTTCGTCGCCGCGCTTCAGCGTACGGGCGGCAAAATCCACCTCGACCTGGCCGAAGCGGGCCGTTTCCTGCGTTTCCTCCGGCGCGCCCGGCGGGGCGCTGACCTGGCGGCGCAGCACGGCATGGATGCGGGCCAGCAGTTCGCGCGGATTGAACGGCTTGGGCAGATAGTCGTCGGCCCCCATCTCCAGCCCGACGATCCGATCGACTTCGTCGCCCTTGGCGGTCAGCATGATGATCGGCGTACGGTCGTTCTGGCCGCGCAACCGGCGGCAGATCGACAGGCCGTCCTCGCTCGGCAGCATCAGGTCGAGAACGATCAGGTGGTAATGCTCCCGGCTGCGTGCCTTGTCCATCTGCACGGCATCGCCGACGGCCTTGACCGAGAAGCCCTGTTCGCCGAGATAGCGGGTCAGCAGGTCGCGCAGGCGGGCGTCGTCATCGACGACAAGGATGTGTTGCTGGCTGTTTTCTGTCATGGCGCTAGCTTAAGGGCAGTGGCGAAAGGCGTGCGGCGAAATGGTAACAAAGCTTGGCCGGCAGTCGTTGCCGAAACATCTCCTTACACACTGTCCGGGCACGGCGCGGTGCTTGCCCGGACAATGCAGGCTGTGTACAACCGGTTAGAATTCCGCCCGCCATGCATCGTCGCCATTTTCTCGCTTTCCTCGCCATGCTGCTGCCTGCGGCAGGCGTGCTGGCGGAAGGTTGGCACGATCTGCCGCCGGACGAGCGGCGCGAGATGCGGCGCCAGATGCGTGAGCAGTGGGTTCGCGAACGTTACGGCAACGAACGCCCGTTATCGCCGCCGCCCGGCCATGCCGACCGTCCCGACTGGCGCAGCCTGCCGCCGGACGAGCGGCAGCGGCTGAAGGACGAAATGCGTCGCCTGCATCGCGAACGCATCGAAGCGGGCGACGAGCGTGGGCGTGGCGAGCGTCCGCCACCGCCGCTCCGGCGGCGCGACGACTGATCCCGCGACCGGCGGGCGTCGGGGCTTCCGGTAGAATGTCGCCCCATGCTGATCCTCGCTCTGGAAACTTCGACCGAAGCCGGCTCCTGCGCCCTGTGGCAGGACGGTAAGGTCATCGAACGCCGCTGCCCGGCCGGGCAATCCCATTCTGCCACCCTGTTGCCGCTGGTTCGCGAACTGCTGGCCGAGGCGGCCTGCCGCATCGGCGATCTCGATGCCGTGGCCTTCGGTTGCGGTCCCGGCGCGTTCACCGGTTTGCGCGTCGCCTGTGCCGCGGCGCAGGGACTGGCCGAAGCCGCCGGCAAGCCGGTCGTGCCGGTGGTCGGCCTGGCGGCGATGGCCGCGGCTGCGGGTGGCGAGCGGGTGATGACCTTGCTCGACGCACGCATGGGCGAGGTTTATGCCGCCGTCTGGCAGCGCGCCGGCGATCGCTGGGTCGCCGACGACGGAATCCGTGTCGGCCCACCGGCCGATCTTTCACTCGACGGCGATGTTCCACTGGTTTGCGGCAACGCCTTGTCGGCCTATCCCGAACTGGCTGCGCGGGCGACCGGGCTCGGCCTGATGCAGCGCCCGGACATCCTGCCGGAAGCGGACTGGATCGCCCGCCTGGCCGTCCCCATGTTGCAGCGGGGCGAGGCCATCGATCCGGCGCAGGCGGCGCCGTTGTATGTGCGTGACAAGGTCGCCCGCACGGTGGCCGAACGGCTGGCCGACGGGGGCAAGGCTTGAGCGGCGTCGCTTCGCTCAATCTGCCGGTCGAGTTTTTTCCGATGGCCGCCGGTGACCTGGATGCGGTTGCCGCACTGGAAGCGCAACTGCAGGCCTTTCCCTGGACCCGCGGCAATTTTGCCGATTCGCTGCAGGCCGGCCACAGCGTCTGGGTGGTCCGTATCGGCGGCGAACTGGTGGGGTTCTCGGTCGTCATGGCGGTACTCGACGAAGCGCATCTGCTGAATATCGGCATCGCACCGCGTCATCAGGGGCAGGGCTTCGGAGCCCGGCTGCTGCGCAACGCGATGGAATGCGCCCGGCTGGGCGGGGCGATCAAGATGTTTCTCGAAGTGCGGCCGAGCAATGCCCGGGCCGTCGAGCTCTATCAGCATTTCGGATTCCGCCGGATCGGCCTGCGCAAGGGCTACTATCCGGCGCTCGGCGGTCGTGAGGATGCGCTGATTTTCGACAAGGATTTGCGATGACGCTGAACCGCGAACAGATACTCGCCGAAATGGGCTTCACGCCCCTCTGGGTGCTGCGCGACCGCGAACCGGGCGTGACGTCGACGGCTGCGGCGAACGCCGACCCGGCCGACGAGATGCCGCTGGTGCCGGCGCCTGCGGTCGACCGGCCGATTTCCTCGGAAATCGCGCCGTCGGCCGCGTCGACCGCAGCATTGCCGGTCGATGGGCTGGCTTGGCCGGAACTGACCCGGCGCATCCTCGATTGTCAGGATTGCCCCCTGTGCCGGCAACGCAAGCAGGCGGTGCCCGGCGTCGGCGATCTCGATCCGGACTGGCTGTTCATCGGCGAAGGGCCGGGGGCGGAAGAGGATGCGCGGGGCGAGCCTTTCGTCGGCCAGGCCGGCAAGTTGCTCGACGCGATGCTCGATTCGCTGGACATCGCCCGCGGCAACAAGGTGTACATCGCCAATGCGGTGAAGTGCCGGCCGCCCGGCAACCGTACGCCGGAAGCGGCGGAAATGGCCGCCTGTCGGCCTTACCTGGAACGTCAGGTGGCGTTGTTGAAGCCGAAGATCATCGTGCTGCTCGGCAAGGCCGCCGTGCATGCGGTGCTCGGCGAGGACAAGCCGCTGGCGGCCATGCGCGGCAAGCGCTTCGAGTACGCGGGAATTCCGGTGACCGTGACCTATCACCCGGCCTATCTGCTGCGCAACCTGCCGGACAAGGCGAAGGCCTGGGAAGACCTGCTGTTCGCCCGGCGCGTGCTGCGCGAGGCGGCGACGCCGGCCTTGTCGTTCTGACGGCGCGGCGGGCGACTGGCCCGCAACTCAGCCGTGATGCGGCGTGTCGTCCAGGTGACAGACGTCGTCGCGGTCGCGCTGATTCTGCAGATGGCGTTCGCGGATCAGGTACATGATGCCGCTGACGAACAGCCCGAACAGCGTCAGCACCCAGTAGATCGACATGTCCAGCTTGATCATCAGGTAGTACAGGCCGGTCATGATCAGGATGGACAGGTTCTCGTTGAAGTTCTGCACCGCGATCGAGTGACCGGCGCCCATCAGGATGTGGCCGCGGTGCTGGAGCAGCGCGTTCATCGGCACGACGAAGAAGCCGGACAGTGCGCCGATCAGGATCAGCAGCGGGATCGCCAGCCACAGGTTGTGCACGAAATTCATCACCAGCACGATGATGCCCATGGCGATGCCGAGCGGAATGACCTGCACTGACTTGCGCAGGGTCACGAAGCGGGCGGCAATCACGGCGCCGGTGGCCACGCCGACGGCGACCACGCCCTGGAGCATCGAGGATTTCGACAGGTCGAGGCCGAGCGCGACTTCCGACCACTTGATGACGATGAATTGCAGCGTCGCGCCGGCCCCCCAGAACAGCGTGGTGACGGCCAGCGAAATCTGGCCCAGGCGGTCGCGCCAGAGCAGCGCCAGGCAATGGTTGAATTCGTGGATCAGGTACAGCGGGTTTTTCTTCAACGGCTTGTGGTCGACGCCGGTGTCCGGCACATACAGGTTGAAGATCGCCGCGATGACGTAGAGCAGGCCGATGATCAGCACGGCGACTTCCGGGCCGGTATCGATGCCGGTATCGATCAGCGGAAAGTCGAAGGCCAGCAGGTTGTAGGTGACGGCCGGCTGGATCAGCAGGCCGCCGATGACCACGCCGATGATGATGGCGCCGACGGTGAGCCCTTCGATCCAGCCGTTGGCGACGACCAGCAGGCGATGCGGCAGGTATTCGGTGAGGATGCCGTACTTGGCCGGCGAATAGGCGGCGGCACCGAGGCCGACGACGGCGTAGGCGAGCAGCGGATGGACGCCGAAGAACATCATCGCGCAGCCAAAGATCTTGATCGTGTTGCTGATCAGCATCACCCGGCCCTTCGGCATCGAATCGGCAAAGGCGCCGACGAAGGCGGCCAGCGCCACGTAAGAGACCGTGAAGCAGGTTTTCAGCAACGGCTCGTACTCGGTCGGCGCCTGCATGTCGCGAAGGGCGGCAATGGCGGCAATGAGCAGCGCGTTGTCGGCCAGCGCGGAGAAAAACTGCGCGGCCATGATGATGTAGAAGCCGAACGGCACGAAAGCTTGTCTCTGGATTTATAACTTTGGGCGTGGTTTATACCACGGATCGCCGTCAGCAACGTGAAAGCCCGGAGGGTCGCAGTTTTCCGTTACCGGCCGATGACGGCGGTCGACCGGGAAAAATCCGCAAAAACGCCGGTCGACCGCAGCAGAGACGGGCGGGAGTGTGGTTGAATAGCGGTCGCAGCTTTTACCTAGCGGAGATTTCCTCATGGCTGACCGGCGCCTGCAGGTCTTTCATGCCGTAGCCAAGCACCTCAGCTTTACGCGCGCCGCCGATGCGCTGTTCATGACGCAGCCGGCCGTCACCTTCCAGATCAAGCAGCTGGAAGAGCAGTACAGCACGCGCCTGTTCGAGCGCCGGCACGGTTCGATCGCGCTGACGCCGGCCGGCGAGCTGGTGCTGTCCTACGCCGAGCGCATCCTGGCGCTGTCCGACGAGATGGAAACCCGGCTGTCCGAAATGACCGGCGAAATGCGCGGTCCGCTGCTGGTCGGCGCCAGCACGACGATCGCCGAATTCATGCTGCCGCGCATCCTCGGCGAATTCAATGCGCTGTACCCGCGGGTGCGGGCCCGGCTGATCGTCGCCAATTCGGAAAGCATCGAGGGACGGGTTGCCGAGCTCACGCTCGACGTCGGGCTGATCGAGGCGCCGGCCAAGCTGCCCGGGCTCGAATGCCAGGTCTGCTGCGAGGACGAATTGCAGGTGATCTGTGTGCCCGATTACCCGCTGGCCGAAGTCGAGCAGGCGACGCCGGCGGTGCTGGCCGAATACGAATACATCTCGCGCGAGCCCGGTTCCGGCACGCGCGAGATTTCCGACGCCTATTTCCGGCAGCACGGCGTTCCGCCCGAGGAACTCAAGACGCAGATGGAACTGGGCAGCCCGGAAGCGCTGAAAGGCGTGGTGTCCACCGGGCTCGGTTTCGCCATCGTGTCGCGGGCCGTCGCCGAAAAGGAAATCCAGCTCGGCGAACTGGTCGCCCTGCCGCTCGATCCGCCGCTCAAACGCAAGCTGTATCTGGTGCATCCGAAAGATCGCTTCCAGTCGCGGCTGTCTTCCACCTTCATCGAATTTGCCCGCAGCAGACTCAGGGAAATGTCGTACTGATCATGGCTTCATCCGTTTCGCGCCCGATCCGGGCTGGTATTTCCCTGGCGGCATTGCGTCACAACTACCGTCTCGCCAAACGGCTGGCGCCGGCAGCGAAAGCCTGGGCGGTGATCAAGGCCGATGCCTACGGCCACGGCCAGTGGCGGGCGGCGACCGCGTTGCGCGACGAGGCCGACGGTTTCGCGCTGCTCGAATGCGACAACGCCGTCGCCCTGCGCGAAGCCGGCATCGTGCAGCCCATCCTGCTGCTCGAAGGCATCTTCTCGGCGCGCGACGCGCGGGCGGTTGCCGCGCATGGCATCGCCAGCGTCGTGCATTGCCGCGAACAGCTCGACCTGTTGCTCGGCTCGGCCGGCGACGCGCCGCTCAGCCTCTTTCTGAAACTGAACACCGGCATGAACCGGCTGGGCTTCGACGCCGCCGGCCTGCGCGATGCGCTGGCTCGCCTGCGTGCGCGTCCTGCGGTCGACCTGGCGTTGATGACACATTTCGCCGAAGCCGACGGGCCGCGCGGCGTCGACTGGCAGCTCGAGCGCTTCAAGGCGATGGCCGGCGACTGGACCGGGCCGGTGTGCCTGGCCAATTCGGCCGCCATCCTGCGCCATCCTGCCACGCACGCCGACTGGGTGCGGCCGGGCATCATGCTCTACGGCGCCAGTCCGTTTGCCGATGCCAGCGCCGAGGCACTCGGCCTGCAACCGGCGATGCGCCTCGACAGCGCGATCATCGGCGTGCAGAACATCGCCGCCGGCGAGCGTGTCGGCTATGGCGGCACCTTCACCGCCGAGCGCGCCATGCGCATCGGCATCGTCGCCTGCGGCTACGCCGACGGCTATCCGCGCCACGCGCCGAGCGGCACGCCGATCGCCGTCATGGGCCGGCGCACGCGTACGCTCGGCCGGGTTTCGATGGACATGCTGGCCTGCGACCTCAGCGACATCCCCGACGCCGGCCTCGGCGCGCCGGTCACGCTGTGGGGTGAAGGCGCCGGCGGCACGCTGCCGGCCGACGAAGTGGCGACCGCCGCCGGCACCATCGCCTACGAACTGTTCTGTGCCGTTGCGCCGCGCGTGCCGGTTGCGGTCGATAATCTTGATTTATGACTTTTGTCTTATTGTCTTGACATGATTTTGTCTGGTTCAATGCGCATTCGTAAGAAACCGTTAAGAATAAAATGCGCGTTGCCGAAGAAGTCAGGGAGGGGCATTCGCAGGTGCTTTGGCTGCTGGGAAGTTTGTGCAGCTTGTACCGCGTGCCGTTCGATGCCACTCTTGTCGAACAGGATTTCCCGCCGCCGCACGACCTGAGCACCTTCCACGAGGCGGCGCGGGCGCTCGGCTTCAAGACCGGACAGGGGGCCCATCCCGCTGACTGGCGCACTTTGCCGCTGCCCTCTATCGCCTTTCTCAAGGCGGTTCCCGAAACCGAGCACCGTCCCGGCGTCGCCAGCGTCCCGATCCTGATCCTCAAGACCGACGGCCACAAACTGCTGTTCTTCCGGGCCGGCTCGCAGACGCCGGAAACGCTGACCGCCGACGAAGCGGCGCTGCGCTTCGAGCCCGGGCTGATCCTCGTCGCCCGCGAGGCGGCGGCCAAGGACGACGCCGTTCCCGGTTTCGACACCGAACGCTCGACCTTCGGCTTCCGCTGGTTCGTGCCCGAACTGCTCAAGCACAGGGCGATCTGGCGCGATGTGCTGCTCGCCTCGCTGTCCATCCAGTTGGTCGGGCTGGCCACGCCGTTGTTCACCCAGGTGATCATCGACAAGGTCGTCGTGCATCAGACGCACAGCACGCTGATCGTACTCGGTATCGGACTGGTCATGTTCATGCTGTTCACCAGCGGCATGACCTGGCTGCGCCAGTACCTGGTGCTGCATACCGGCAACCGAATCGACGCCGTGCTCGGTAGCCAGGTTTTCCGCCACCTGCTGCGGCTGCCGCTGCCGTACTTCGAACAGCGGCCGACCGGCACGCTGGTCGCCCGGTTGCAGGGCGTCGAAACCATCCGCGAATTCGTCTCTGGCGCCGCCGTCACGCTGATCCTGGACTTGCCCTTCCTGTGCATCTTCCTGGCCGTGATGTTCGCCTACAGCTGGCAACTGTCGCTGATCGCCGTCGGCCTGCTCGGCGCCATTGCGGTGATCAGCTTCCTGGTGGCGCCGCTGTTCCGCGACAAGCTGAACCGCCAGTTCATGCTCGGCGCGCGCAACCAGGCCTTCCTGACCGAATACGTCTCGGGCATGGCGACGGTGAAATCGCTGCAGATGGAAGCCGACATCGAGCGCAAATACGGCGACTACCTGGCGCAATACCTGGCGGCGGGGTTCTCCACCAAGCAGGTCGGCAACAGCTACAACGTGATCAGCAACGGCCTGGAGCAGGTCATGACGTTGGGCATCCTGATCGTCGGCGCATTGCTGGTCATGGAGAACGTCGGCTTCACGGTCGGCATGCTGGTCGCCTTCCAGATGTTCGCTGGGCGGATGAGCCAGCCGCTGCTGCGCCTGGTCGGCCTGTGGCAGGAATTCCAGCAGGCCAACATCGCGGTTAAAAGGCTGGGCGACATCCTCGACCTGCCGCAGGAACCGCACACGCTGACGCCGAGCCGGGAGAACCACGGTCCGGGCAGGCTGGCGCTGCGCGAACTCGCTTTTCGCTACAGCGAACACCACCCCTGGCTCTATCGCCAGCTCGACCTCGAATTCAAACCAGGGCGGCTGAGCGTGCTGATGGGGCCGAGCGGCTGCGGCAAGAGCACGCTGGCCAAGCTGCTGCTCGGCTTCTACCAGCCGGCCGAAGGACGGATCGAACTGGACGGCAAGGACATCCGCCACCTGGCGGCCAACGAACTGCGCGCCACCTTCGGCGTCGTGCCGCAGGAGACGGTGCTGTTCGCCGGCACGCTGTACGACAACCTGGTCATGGCGCACCCGCACGCCAGCTTCGAAGACGTGATCCAGGCCTGCAAGGCGGCGGAGATCCACGAGGTCATCGAACAGTTGCCCAACGGCTACCAGACGGAAATCGGCGAGCGGGGAACGGGCTTATCGGGGGGGCAGCGGCAACGGATTGCCATTGCCCGGGCGCTGCTCAAGCGGCCGAAAGTGCTGATCTTCGACGAGGCGGTGTCGAACCTCGATCAGCAGACGGCCGAGCATTTTGCGCAGACGATCAACCGACTCAAGGGGAAAGTCACGATGGTGTTTATTACGCACCAAGTGCCTAAGGGGTTGATGGTGGATGAGCGTATTGAATTGTAGTTGGTGTGAATGGAATTTCGATGGGATTGGTTTATTAAGTTTTGGTTTTAAACTAATTAATGTTTTTTTTGGCTCAGGGGTTTTTGATGGTCGGTGGTAAGGTTGTTGAATTTTATTTTAAAAGATTTTTTAGTTTTAATTCAATTTTTTTTGTTTGGATTTTGATTGGTCAAATTGTTTATTTTTCTTTATTAAATGGCCTTTTTTCTGATTTTTTTATTAAAATAATTTCAGATATTTCTGATTTTGTTCCATCTATATATGCTCTTGGTAATTATGATTATTTGTTTTTGGTGTTATCGAAGTATCAAGCGGCTTCTGTTTTTGCTTTGACACCGATTTTGTTTTTTGTAATGTTGTTTGTTGATTTTGGTGTAAAAAAAAATGAATTTGGGGAAAGTGATAAGTTGATTCTGGCTTTTATTTTATGTCTTGTTTTGGGTCTTGGGATTTTTTTTTCTGGTTTTAATTATAGAGGCCCTATGAATATTTTTAGGACCAGTTTTTTTGCTTTTTCTGTTTTTTCTTCTGTTTTAACTTATTTGTCGGCTTACTGTTTAAGATTGGCTGTTTTAATTGCTTTTAGAAAATAAGGGGTAGATATGAGTATGACAAGACAGGTTGTTGGTGCATTTGATGATGCTGTAAGAGCTGGGCTTGATGTTTACAGCGGGTATGATGGTGCATCTAAAATGGCTGACGCTATCGCTGATTATCTCAATAATAATAGTCAGAATTTGCCTAGAGAGGTTTCAGGCTTGGTGGCGGAGTATGGAGTAGGGACCGTTGCTGGGGCGCTCGTTTCTGCCGCCTTATTAGGGGCTATTCCTGGTATGACAGCTGGGGCTGCTGCTGGCGCAGGTTTTTTGGCGGGAATGCTTTTGTCGGAATTGGGAAATGATTTGGGAAAAAAGTTGTATGACATTACAGATGAGGCAGGAAAGATGTCTCACAAAGATTTTTTCCCTGCATCGGCTCAGGCTATTCGTCGGAATGGGCGTATTTTTGATGGTTTTGGCCAAGCTAAAACTCGGCGCCAACCAGTCGATCCATTAGCCCTTGATTTGGACGGCGACAGCCTTGAAACCGTCGGTATCACTGCCACCCAACAAACCCTTTTTGACCACGACGGCGATGGCATTCGAACCGGTACTGGCTGGGTCAAGGGCGACGATGCCTTGCTGGTACTAGATCGCAACGCTAACGGCACGATCGATAACGGCGGCGAATTGTTCGGCGTCGATACCGTGATGTCCAACGGGCAGAAAGCGAGCAGCGGTTTTGCGGCACTGACCGATCTGGATTCGAACGGGGATGGGGTATTCGACAATCGGGATGCGCAGTACGCCAATGTTCAAGTGTGGCGCGATCTCGATCAGGACGGGATTTCCGATGCCGGCGAGTTGCAGACATTGGCCGAGGCGGGGATTGCCAGCATCGCTTTAAACAAGACGGCCGGCACGGTCAATTTCGGCAATGGCAACACGCAAAGCGCCAGTGCTACCTTTACCCGTACCGATGGCAGCACAGGCACTGTGGGCGATCTGAATCTGGCGAGCAACCCGTTTTATCGGGAATTTGGCGATGCGATCCCGGTGACCGCAGAAGCGGAATCGTTGCCGGGCTTGCGGGGCAGTGGGGCGGTACGCGATCTGCAGGAGGCGGCCAGTCTGAATGCTGTACTGGTCGCGGATATCCAGGCGCTGAGCGGAGCATCGCGCACTGAAATGATGGCAAGCCTCGACAGCATTATTCAGCACTGGGCGGATACCAGTTCGCTGGTGACGTCGGCGGAGAAGGTGGCAGCGCTGGCCGACACGATGTCGCAGTTGAGCGGCGTGCATCCGCGATTGCTGTTCCGGGTGCCGGGAATCACCGATCTGGAATTGAATATCCTGCAACTCGAAGGAATGGCCGGGATGTCGACGCATATTGATATCTTGAAAGCCACGCCGGGATTCAGTGCCGAGCATTTCGAGGCGATGCGGGCGGAAGTCGATCGCGTCGAAAAAATGGTTGCCGTGCTGGAAAAATTCAACGGTATGACCTTCCTGGATTTCCCCGATATGGGCGGTGTGTTTATGGGGAACGGCATTGCTGTAAATGTCGTCAATCCTGGTGATTCGGTTATGGGGTATGGCTACTCATTCGTTATCCCGGTACTGAGCACCGACCAGATTCAATTGCTACAACAGAGTTATGACGCGCTGAAACAGTCGGTCTATGACGGACTGGTATTGCAAACGCGTTTAAAGGGGTATTTGGAGGAGATTTCCTTGAGTATCGATGCATCCGGTATTTCCCTGGATTTCTCGGGAATGGACGCGGCACTTGAAGCAAAATATGCGGTGGACCCGGTGAATGGATTGGTGGATTTGATTGAGATTGACAGGTTGCTCGGTCAAGATTTTGGCGAGTGGAGCATTGAGCCACGATTGAGTCATTGGATGGCTGAGGCAGAACAGGGAGGAACGCTGCAAGATATTCGTTCGGCTTTTTCGTTGTTGGCAACGACGAATTCTTTAGTCAGTGATGGTTTTCATATCATGTCGGACCAAGCTATTAATTTCTTTGGTGGCGTTGGGGGTGACTACATTATTGGGAATTCAGCAAGCAATAGTATCTCCGGAGGAAATAGCAACGATTCAATTTATGGTGGCGCAGGCGATGATTACCTGAATGGGGGAGACGGAGATGATCGGCTTTATGGAGGAGATGGTAATGATCAATTGTTCGGAGGTTACGGAAACAATCTACTTGTTGGGGGTAATGGTGACGATACGTTGAATGGTTATGTAGGTCAGGACGTCCTGGAAGGCGGCGATGGCAACGACCTGCTGTACGGTTCGGACGGCAACGATGTTCATGATGGCGGAGCGGGTGATGACACGCACTGGGAGAGCTATGGCGACGACACCTACCTGTTTGGTCGTGGCGATGGACAGGATGTGATCACGCGGTACTACTCGAGTGGCGGGACGGATGTGATCCGGCTGAAGGCCGGGGTGAATCCGGACGATGTGAAGCTGTACCGGTCGAGCGTTGGGCACGATCTGGTGGTGCTGATCAAGGACACGGGGGAGAGCATCCGGGTCAAGAATTGGGCGACCGACAGTTCGGGCCAGATTGAGCGGATTGAATTTGCCGATGGCACGGTCTGGGGTATGGACGTGCTGTGGTCTGCACCGGTGGAAGGGACGGACGGTGCGGAGACGATCTCGGCAGCCTATGCCTCCGCGGGGGATACGTTGCGCGGCTTGGGGGGCAATGACACGCTGTATGGCGGCATTGGTCAGGATGTTCTGGAAGGCGGCGATGGCAACGACCTGCTGTACGGTTCGGA
>Ga0206116_1000196_pt1 | contig 91037 bp, 85 predicted proteins | sample 3A1Ametagenome_FD_178000 | JGI IMG/M metagenome (GOLD analysis project Ga0206116, IMG submission 178000) | Enriched microbial communities from leaf-cutter ant dump, University of Wisconsin, Madison, United States - 3A1A | ecosystem: Environmental > Terrestrial > Nest > Insects nest > Nest dump...
ATCTGGTACAACAAAAAAAGAAGGCATAGGGCATTGAATTACAAAACGATTGAAGAATTTAATAATCAAAACAACATTTACAAAAATATAGCTTAACTTAAGCTGGAATTTTTATTTGCATATCCATGAAGCCATCGTGAAGCGATTTTACAGGCTTTATAAAAAAGAAATGCCACATAACATCATGCCAATGGTAATTCAGAAGCTTGGCAATAGTAGTGTAGCGACGATTCCGTCTTTACTTACTATGATTCGCAATGGCGAATTACCCGAACATTCCTTACAAAAAGGCGATGTAGTGCTGTTTGCCTCAGTAGGTGCGGGGATGAACATCAACGCTTTTGTCTATACATTCTAACCCATAAAAAAAGGGTATTGACTTGACATCAATACCCTTTTGTGCAAACAAACAGGTTAATTATTTTTTCTTAACGTTTACCGCTACAATTCCTTTTTTTCCGCGTTCTGTATCATAAGTTACACGGTCGTTCTCTTGAACATTTTCTAATAATCCTGTTGCGTGAACAAAGATGTCTTCGCCACTTGATTGTGTAATAAATCCAAATCCTTTTGATTCATTGAAAAATTTTACGGTTCCTTCTTGCATTTTGTTGATGTTTAAAAATTTATAAATTATTTTGTGATTTCGGTTGCTTTATATCCCTTTGGGGTATATTCTTTTTTATAGGTTATTTTATCGTGTTTTTGCACGATAGTCGTGATGTCTTTTTGATGAAAAAACACATTGTCACCCGTTACATCCTCAGTAATGAACCCATATCCTTTTTCGCTAAAATAGGTTATGATTCCTGTAAAGTGAGTGGTTTGTGCAATTTCGTTGTTTTTAGCAGCTTTCGCGGCTTTTGCCAAATCTTCATCTCGGTTTTGTAAATGTGGAGGAACGGAAGTAAATTGTCCGTTAACATCTACATACACAATCATTTCGTCTAGCGATTTGCCTTTGTTGTTGTTGGTTTTGCGCTCTTCTCTACGCAAGTTTTTGTCGATTAGTTTTTTGTTTTTTTTCTTTGAATTTTCTTTTTTAGAAAAAGAATCTGCCATATATATTGATTTAAAAATTGAAATAGTGTGTTATATAGAAGCTACCGGCATTTTAAAACCGATGAGTTTCTGGATGTTCTTTAGTTCCTTCACTTCTTCTTGATCACAAAAAGAAATGGCTACTCCTTGTGCACCGGCACGGCCTGTTCGTCCGATTCGGTGAACGTAGGTTTCCGGAACATTCGGAAGTTCATAATTGACCACATGTGGCAATTCGTTAATGTCTATACCGCGAGCGGCAATATCGGTGGCAATGAGCACACGAATTTTGCTGGATTTGAAATCAGAAAGCGCTTTTTGTCTAGCATTTTGAGATTTATTTCCGTGAATAGCCGCTGCATAAATACCTGTTTTCACTAGTTGTTTCACGAGTTTGTCGGCTCCGTGTTTGGTGCGGGCAAAAACGAGTGAACGCTCGATGGATTTATCTTCAAGGATATTGATAAGTAACTTGAGCTTATCTGATTTTTCTACAAAATAAACCGATTGTTGAATGGTTTTAGCGGTAGATGATACCGGATTTACATTGATTTCGGTTGGATTTTTTAGAATAGTCGAAGTAAATTTTCTGATTTCGTCGGGCATGGTTGCCGAGAAAAACAAAGTTTGTCGGTTAGTGCTTACTTTCGCAAGAACCTTTTTGACATCGTTTATGAAACCCATATCGAGCATACGATCGGCTTCGTCTAGTACTAATATTTCGATTTTTGATAAGTCAACTACGCCTTGTCCCATTAAATCTAATAGTCGTCCGGGCGTGGCAATAAGTATATCTACACCTCTTTTTAAAGAGGAGATTTGTTTATCCGCATTAACTCCCCCGAAAATACAAAGGTGGTTTAGGGAAAGGAATTTGCCATACGAGTTAAAATTATCATCAATCTGAAGGGCTAACTCTCTGGTCGGTGTCAGGATTAAAGAACGGATGACTCTTTTAGAACTCGGGTTTTCGTTTAATTTCTGTAAGATTGGAATAGCGAATGCCGCTGTTTTTCCGGTTCCGGTTTGTGCACAGGCGATTAAATCATCACCTTTTAATACTACAGGAATAGAAGCCGCTTGAATTGGGGTTGCATTGGAATATCCAATTAGGTTTATTGCCTTTATAATAGGCGATATAAGGTTTAATTCGTTAAAATTCATGGATGGGATACCGTGGGTATCAGATTTTTACTCTCTAAAGGCATGAGCTAAAAGAAAGCCTTTGTTATTTAATTATTTATAATTGAAGTATCAAGAAAATGACGAAGTAGTTCGGAATCAATAGCGTTCATGCGCAGTGAACCTATGATTTGTCTGCTATACAGACGACCAACTAAGGCATTAAATGATAAAACAATTAGATTTTGTAATGGTGCAACTGAAAAAGCTAAACTGAGAGTAAAAAATAGTTTTTAGACTGATTCAGAGAAGGACAGAGCCAGATGCTCGTTTGTTTATTCGGGACAAAGGTAAGGATTAAATTCGGGATAAAACGTTTTTTAATGGTTTTTTTCTGAAATAGAGTGAATTACGGGGTGTAAGGCAGGTGTTTTGATGAGGGAATACCTAACTTTTCCAAAGTTTCAAACTTTGGAAAAGTGTATAGGATTATAGGTGTTTACTGCGTGATAGAATTAGGTGGGAGCGGGAATTTACTATTTATGTTTAATGTGTTGTTAATACTATAAACTCCTCACGACCTTTGGCGGTGAGATAGGGGAAGAACATTTTGATAAACAGCAGGGCATATTTCTCGATAAGGGTTTCGGTATCGGTAGTGTCATAAATCTGCGAAGAAGAAATCCAAGCGTCGCTATAGATTTTGATGTGCTCGATAAAGCTTTCGTATTCCTGAGGGTAGTGTTCCTCGCGCATAATGCCTTGCTGTATGGCGGAGTTAATCGCCTCACGGTACATTCCGGCTCTGATTTTTTCTACCTGCAAGAAAATTTGTTTGATAAGTTCGCTCTCGCGGGTGATATGGATGATTTCAATCATAAAAAAGCGATATTCATACAAGACTTTAAAGCCCTCGCGCGTGGTTTGGAGCAGGGTTTGTATAAAGTTGTTACTTTCTTTTGTTTGTTGGTTGAGCGCCATGGCTTTGTCCAAAAGTTGCTGATGCAGGGCGATGATGATGTCGTTTTTGGTCTTGAAATGATATATCAAATTGCTGTGGCTGATGTTTATTTCTGAGGCAATTTGGCGAATAGAAACATTAGCAACGCCTTGATTATTAAATAATTCTAATGACTTTTCTAAAATAAGTTCTTTGTTTTTTTTCATTTTAGTACAGTTGGTCTAATTATTTTAGTACATTTGGTCTAAAATTACAAAATAAAATGGAATAAGCTATGGGAAGTAAAAGAATACATGGGTTTGAGTTTGAAGATCAATCTTGGTTTCCGAGTTTTTTACGGAATTACGTTACCGATTTCTTGCAATTTCTAGCCAATAAGGCCAAAGTATATGAGCCGGTGGTAGAGTTGATTGAGGAATCGCTTCAAAAGAGTGGAGAAGAGAGAATTTTGGATTTAGGTTCGGGCAGCGGAGGTGGATTGTTGTGGTTGGGGAGCGAGCTGAAAAAGCGCAATCCGAAACTCGAAATTACTCTTACTGATTTGTACCCGAATGCGACGACTTATACGCATACGGACATTTTTGAGTATTATCCGCAGCCGGTGGATGCTCGTGAAGTGCCTAAGTCCTTAACAGGATTCCGCACGATGTTCCTGTCTTTTCATCATTTTCGACCAAAGGATGCGCGTAGGATATTGAGTGATGCGGTAAAGAACCATCAATCCATTGGTATTTTTGAAATTCAGGATAGAGGGATGGGCAGTATAGTAGCGATGTTACTCTCGCCTATAAGCGTGCTGCTCGCTACCCCTTTTATTCGACCGTTTCGATTAGGGAGGATTATTTTTACCTACTTAATTCCGATTGTGCCACTCGTGGTTTTGTGGGACGGGGTAGTGTCTGCACTCAGAACGTATTCGGAAGAAGAAATGAAAAAATTGATATATTTGATTGAAAATCAAAAGGATTTTGATTGGGTAGTAGGCAGAAAGAAGTCCAAAACCGGATTTGTGTTGTACACCATTGGCATTCCTAAACAAAAAAACTAATCTATACTCCATGAAAAAATATCTGTTAATCGTCAGTGTTTTATTACTGACTTATGCGGCGGTGGCTCAAGTAAGCCCTACTTCTGATTTGTACAAAACCATTATTTCTAAAGACAGTCTGCTTTTTACTATTGGATTTAATACGTGTGATATTCGTCAATTCGAAGATTTATTAAGCGAGGATTTTAAGTTTTTTCACGATAAAGATGGAATTGCTGATAAGAAACAATTTCTTCATAGCCTTCGCAATGGGCTTTGTGCTTCGCCTGATTCGTACCAATCGCGTAGGGAATTAGCCGCGGGAAGTACGGAAATTTATCCAATGTATAAGAATAATGTCCTCTATGCTACTATTCAAAAAGGAAATCACCGATTTTATGAAACCATTCCTCCGAATCAAGAAAGGTTTGCCGGAACGGCTCGTTTTAGCCATTTATGGGTTTTGGAAAATGGGTTTTGGAAGCTATCAGAATCGTTGAGTTATGATCATCAAGTGGCTGATTTTTCGGGTGAGATACATGCTATTTTCCAAAATGATGCTTCGGTGGAACACTGGTTAAAAGAAAACAATATTCCTACGCTAGGCATTGGTATGATACAGCATGGGCAATTGAAGCAAGTCAAGATGTATGGAGCGTTGAAGCCAGGAGTAACCGCTCCGTACAATGCGGTTTTTAATGTAGCTTCATTGGCGAAACCGGTAACAGCTATGGTGGCGCTCAAATTAGTAGATTTGGGTAAGTGGAGTTTAGATGAGCCTTTGTATCGCTATTGGGTGGATGCGGATGTGGCACAAGAAGCAAATCACAAAAAGCTTACAACAAGGCATATCCTTTCGCATCAGTCCGGATTTTTGAATTGGAGATGGGAAGGAAGTAGCGGAAAATTAGCGTTTGAATTCGCTCCCGGAACGCAATATAATTATTCGGGAGAAGGATTCGAGTATTTGCGTAAAGCCTTGGAAAAAAAGTTTAAGAAATCACTCAATCAGTTGGCGGAGGAGCTTTTGTTTAGACCTTTAAGGATGAAAGACACCCAGTATATCTGGGATGAAGCGGATTATAACCATCGTTTTGCTATTGGGTACGATACTCAAGGAAAACCTTATCCAACTATTAAAAACAAAACCCCTAACGCAGCCGATGATTTGCTAACCACTATTGAAGACTACAGCAATTTTATGGTGAGTATTTTAAACCAAAAACTGCTTTCGCCTTCGCTTTATAAAGAAATGATAAAACCTATTACGCCAATAAGTAAAAATAAACACTTTGGGTTAGGGCTATTGATTTATGATTTAGGCGATAACGAATATGCTCTTTCTCACGGAGGTGGTGACCTAGGTTGCCAGACCTTATCGGTATTGTTCCCGAAAACCCAAGAAGGGATTGTTATTTTTACCAATGTAGATGACGGATACAAAGTATATGAGCCTTTATTAGTTCACTATTTTGGTGAACGAGGCAAAAGAATTGTAGCGATAGAAAAGCAGTAAACTGTAACGATGTATGGAAACTAACTTTTCCAAAGTGCGGAATTTTGAAAAAGTGTATAGGATTATAGGGGTTTACTGAGTGATAGAATTAGGTGGGAGTAGGATGGATGGTCAGTTTTATTGTTCTTTTTTTTTCTTATTTATTCTTGTTCTTTTGTCTTGATACAAAAGAACCAAAAGATCAAGACAGGGAAAACAGACTAAAATCAAACACAGATTTACTAAAACTCCGAAAACTCGCTGCGCTCAAACACTCGGACTTTTTTAACGTAAATCCGTATTTGATTTCTTGACGTCTTTATTTCCCTATGTCGGTTTTGTATATCCATATAGTCTAGTTAAACTCAAGTACAACTTATTTATATCCACAATACTACAAAATAATCCAATACTGTTAAAATATTAAATAAAATATTGATTATAAAGCATAATAACTCGCTTAGGTGTACTTCGTATTAATGGCTAGTGTCCAATCGGGTTTGTGGCATCGTGGGCAATTGAGGTCGTGCGGAGGGAGGGAATTTATGATGTTTCCGCAGAACATACAGGCGTAGGGTCCGGAGGTTTGGGTAGGGTTTATCTTTTTATAATCCGGTGGGAATAAGGGCAAGCCGTATTGAATGTTGTCTTTGTCGTAGCGCAAGATACTGATGGTTCCGTCCACTTCGAGTAAGGCGATGCGTACTTGCCCCAAGTGTTCGATAGAGTGATTGCGCAATTCGGCAAAGAACTCTTGTTGCGAGAAGTCCGCTTTTTTGCTGTCATCGATGTTGAACCTTCCGTCTTGTACGATAATCATTTCTTTGCCTTCCATCAAGCGAGTAACGAGTTTGGAATGTGCAGCGAGTATGGTGATAAGTTTATACAAGACAATTACCGAGAAGAACACCAATACAGAATAGAGAATAGGCACATCTTCCTGAAACATCGGGTCGCCCGCTGCCGAGCCTAAGCCCAAGATGATTGCCACCTCAAACAAAGTCAATTGACGTACGCCACGCCGTCCGGAAAGACGCAAGACAAGGAGTATCAGCAAAAACATAAATACGGTTCTACCGATGATTTCGAGGGCGAATGAAGCATCGGCACCTTCCAGAAATATTTTATCAAAATCCATAGTATACGGAATTGTTTTACGATTACTAGTAGGCGAATAGTGTTCCGCTTTGAGCGTAGTGGGGCTAATTATCAGTTAATCAATTATTCAGGTTTTTTCCCTATGGGGTATAGCTTATGGGGTGCTGTCCGTTTTGTCGGTTTTGTTACTCAAAGTGAGGTGGTGGTTACTCGGTTTTATTTTCTTTATTTTGGCTTGTTTATTGAAAATCAATGAGTTGTGTTGTTGGTTCTGTATTTGCCTATAGGGTATAAAAGCGACTTTTACCTTTTTATTAACCCCAAAAAACATAACGATATGCAGAACGAAGATCAAATAATGGTATTAAACGATTTGGTGAAAATAAACAATGATAGAATCGAAGGGTATCGCAAAGCCTCAGAAAACCTCAGAGACCACAATATGGAATTACTATCGGTTTTTAATGATTGTATCAATGACAGTCAAACCAATAGAGAAGAACTTATTGCTCAGGTACGCAGGCTTGGTGGCGACTATGACGAAGGAACAACTATCAGCGGTAAAATCTACCGGATGTGGATGGATGTGAAAGCGACTTTCGGAGGTGATGATGCAGCAGGCGTGCTGGCAAGTTGTGAAGGAGGTGAAGATGCCGCAAAGAATGCCTATAAAGCAGCCTTAGAGTCCAACTATTTGGATACGCAATCGCATGCGATAATCATCAACCAACAAAGACAGCAATTAGCCGCGCATGAACGAATTAAACTGCTCAGAGAACGATATAGTGATTAGACTTTTTTATTTCTTACTTCGAAAGCCGTTTATTTCATATAAACGGCTTTTGTTTTTATAGTTATTTGATAGTAAGGCTGTTATGTATTGGGTATGGGATTTTTTTGCCACAGAGTGTGCAGTATAGTACCCCCTTGTTATGGGTGTTAAATTTATAATTCGTTGTAAATCAATACTTTGAAAGTTTGGCTTGATTCTTCTTTAGTATCAAACATATTAAACAATTAAAATCTTATATGTCATGAGAAGAAGATCAACAAGCTTACACAGCAACAGAAATTCGGGGAACAGTGGTTCTCAATCCGACAGAGGAAGAAACTCAAGAGGAAACAATCGTGGTGGTGATGCCAATTACCATGATGATGAAATGTATGATGACGATGGTTATCATCTAGGTTATGATGAAGAAAATGAAGGTCGTGATTATTATGATGACGAAGATTATGATGATGATGACGACTTCTATGATGACGATTATGACGACGACGATGATGATTATTACGATGACGATGATGATTATGATGACGACGAATACGATGATGATTATGATGATGACGATTACGACGACGATGATTATGATGATGACGATGATGATTATTTTGATGACGATGATGATTATTTTGATGACGATGATGATTACGAAAGTGGTCGCGGAGGAAGAGGATCATCTTCAGGTAGAGGAAGAAGTTCTTCATCCAACTCAGGCAGAAGCGGTGGTTCATCATCCGGCTCAGGAAGAGGTCGCAGCTCATCAAGTGGTTCGTCTTCATCAAGAGGTAGAGGCGGAAGCTCATCTAACTCAGGCAGAAGTGGTGGTTCATCATCAGGCTCAGGAAGAGGACGTAGCACATCAAGTGGTTCATCTTCATCAAGAGGTAGAGGCGGAAGCTCATCGGATTCAAGAAGAAGCGGAGGTTCATCTTCAAGTTCAGGAAGAGGACGTAGTTCATCTAGTTCATCATCTAACTCATCAAGAAGTGGAAGTTCATCTAATTCAGGAAGAGGTAGAGGCGGAAGTAATTCCGGTTCAGGAAGAAGTGGAGGTTCATCTTCAAATTCAGGAAGAGGACGTAGCTCATCAAGTTCATCATCTAACTCATCAAGAGGTGGAAGTTCATCTAATTCAGGAAGAGGAAGAGGTGGAAGTAATTCCGGTTCAGGTAGAAGTGGAGGTTCATCTTCAAGTTCAGGAAGAGGACGTAGCTCATCAGGTGGTTCATCATCTAGCTCAAGCAGAGGAAGAGGAGGAAACTCATCAGGTTCTTCAAGAGGAGGAAACGGAAATTCTAGCAGTTCAAATTCTAAACGAGGATTTGCTGCTATGTCCAAAGCAGATAGAACTCGAATCGCTCGTATGGGCGGGAAAGCTTCAGCCAGAGCCAGAAGAGGTTTTGGAAGCAATCGTTAATCCTTTGTATTAAAACAAGCTACCTGCCTCTACTACATTGGCTTATGGAGCCCCAAACCAAACAAGACCAATAGGGCAGGTAGCTTATATTAACCCTTAAAACCTATAAGATTATGAACACTCCGACTTTATCAAAAAAAGTTTTACAAAATAAATACAAGCCTCTTTTCCAGTTCTTTATTGACGGAATAAAGGACTTATATTGGGCAGAAAAAGCAATTGTAGGTCTCTTGAAAAAGAACAAAGCGATGGCTTTTACCGAAGAGCTTTCGGATGCGATTGAAGATCACGAAAGACAAACCCAAAAACATATCACGCGATTAGAAAAAATTTTCTATTTGCTGAATATGAAACCGGAAGCTAAAAAATGTGAAGCAATGGCAGGAATTATCAAAGAAGCAGAAGAAACAGTTTCTGAAACTCCAGAGAATTCCATGACGCGTGATGCCGTAATTATCATCTGTGCTCAGAAAGTAGAGCATTATGAGATTGCCAGCTACGGTGGGCTATTGCAAATTGCGTTGACCTTCAATATGGGTACTGTGGCAGATTTGCTTGAGAAAACCTTATTGGAAGCAGAAGAAACCGATTTGTTGTTGTCTGAAATTGCCGAGTCGAACATCAACCTGGAAGCAGCTGAAGAAGATGAAGATGAGGATAATAATGATAGCAATAACAAAGACACCAAAGAAGACAAGAAAAATAAAGGAACATCATCTAGCGATTCCAAAAAGGATGAAATGACTAAATAGTCAATTAGATTTTCAAAAACGAACAAACTTTTAATCTTCCTCGAGGGATTCTATATATATCCGTTTTTTGAAATCATTCTTAAGGGCCAACTACTGAGACTATAATAGGAGAGTAGTTAAGATCATTTCAAGAGATGCTATATTCCTTTAGACTGCCCGAAATATTTATTATGATTCTGATTTGTTGCGTACTATTTAGGGTTGATATTAAAATTAGTACAATTATTTCGGGTAGTCTTTTTTTAAAAATTTAAACACGGGAAAATTAACTCACCCATAGAAAGTGGGATTAAACAGAAATTAAATCAAGCAAGTCAAAACGTATAACTTAAAACTAGAAATTATGTCAGATTTATTATATACAATCGCGTTGATACTGATCATCTTATGGCTTTTAGGATACTTTGTTTTTAGCCTTGGCGCTATCATCCATGTCCTATTAGTGGTGGCAGTCATCACCATTATTGTTCGATTACTAAGAAGAAGTACTAACACATAAAATCATAACGTATGAAAAATAGTCATTTAGCTATATCTATAGCCAGCAGTATAGCCCTAGGGGCTATCATCGGAATGTTGTTTGCGCCCGATAAAGGTAGCAACATCAGAAAGAAGTTTGTCCAAAAAGATAATGATTGGAAAAAGTATCTCCAACCCAGCGGTGAGGCAACGCCTGCCATGGCTGATGCCAATTATTCCAATAAAAGCGCTACCAGTAGCAATGATATGAGTAAAAGCACTACGAGTAGTTCTTCTACTAACATGAATTCCGGGATGGGTAATACCAATAAGGACAAAGATTCGGATTCTAAAAAGACATTTTAGGAAGACTAATTAATTATTAACCCATAAAATCAAATAGTATGAAAAATTTAAAATTTATAGTGATGTTAGTTGTTACAACTCTCACATTTGTAGCTTGTAAAGATAGCAATGCTGAACGCCAGTATGCTGAAGTAGAAGCTTATGAATCTTATATCGATTCTATTAGCAATGTAGGGATGCAAGATGTTTCTGATCGTTGGGACGATATCGAAACAACTGTTAGAAATAGAAGAACTGCTGCAGAAGCGCAACTGAATTCTATCACGGATGATGATAAACTCAGACAACAATACGAGCAGAAAATCTATTCTACCAATGAAAGATATGAAGACTTCAGACGTGATGTACTTTCTGAAAGAGAAAAAATGGAGGCAACAGCTTCTACTCAAAGTTTGAGAAATTCTCTTTTCAGAGGTGTAACTATCGGTGATGATCGCAACTTTGATTGGGTAAACAAAGACAATATCTTGAGTACTTATGATTACTTCGTAACTACGGTAAGCAACAATAAAGATTCGTATACCCGTGAGCAATGGGACGAAATCAAGATGCTGTATGAAGCATTAGATTCTCGTAAAAATACGGTAGAAAAAGAAGGTCTTACCGGAGAAGACAATCGTAAAATTGCGGCTCTAAAAGTAAAATTTGCACCAATGTACACGATTAACCGAATCGAAGAAAAAATCAAAGAAAACAACGATAGCAAAGAATAAAAAAGGTTAATGCTCTTTATATATCAAAGAATATTTATCCCAATAACTTTCTTGATTTAAGTTTATTTTCCCCTGACTCCCTCAAAGAGATTTCTTTGAGGGAGTCTTTTTTTTTTTTTTTTTTTTTTTTTTTTGCTTTGAAATATTAATAATGTTTTAGCTTAATAAATAATTTTTATGTAATCAAATTGCTTTAAAATTAGGTGTTTGTTATTAAGTTTTTACTATTTCTACACTCTTGTTGCTTACTCTCGCTAGTGTTGTTAAAATTTGGGGCTTTTTTTACACATTATCCCGCTTTATTCTACAACTTTTTGTTTGTTTATAAATAATTGATGTATGTAAATAATTGATAATTAGTTAGTTGTTGAATTTTGTGATAGTGTGGCTTAAGAATTGCAACAATCTCTGCACTTGTTAAATTAAGTTAAATTTTCTAAAACCCAACTATTATGGACACAAACGAAAAAAACAAAGACCAAAACCAAAACCGCCCTACCACTCCAACTCCACAAGAAAATGACAAAACCCGTAGAGGTGATGGAGGAATGGACCAGGATACTTTTAACACGCCGGAACAAGACATCGACGACAACAACTCTCGTAGAGTTCCGGATCCGTCAAAACCGGAAGAAGACACCCACAGAAGGTCTTTATAAAGTAACCGCTGGGGAAAATAAACTTAAATCATTTAAATATCAGCTTACAACATGGAAAATAAACTCTTAGATATGGTCAACCAAATCGGTTTGTATTGCCAAGCAGAACAGCTAAAACTATCAGTAGCCGAAAGTGTAACTTCAGGTTATCTGCAATTTCTGCTCAGCCAAGGCGATGGTGCTTCGGACTATTATCAAGGAGGTATTACTTTATATAATGATTCGCAGAAAGAGCAACTGTTCGGAATCAGCTCTTCACTTACTTCATCCAACAATGGAGTCTCACCGCAAGTATCCGATTTGCTTGCTAAAGTTTCCAATTCTCATTTTAATTCAGATATAGCTATTGGTATTACAGGGTTCGCTCACAAAGACAAAGAGTTCGATGTTGAGGAACCTTTTTGCTATATATCCATTGCCCTCGGGGATAAAATTATCTACAGAGTTCAGGTAGAAACCAATATGAACTTGATGCCCAAAAACCAAAAGTATTTTGGACATCAATGCATTGCCGGATTGTTAAAAACGTTACAAACTCTAAAACAAACTGCATAATGAAAAACTACTCTAAAAATAGTAAGATAAAATCCCAGCCTGCAGAGACCAAAGAGATGGACCAAGAGCCAGTGGCGTATGAACAAAAAAGTTTTTTTTTAGGTTCAAATCTCAAAGGTAAAGTAGCCATTATCACCGGAGGTGATAGCGGGATTGGGCAATCAGTCGCCTTCTTGTATGCACAACACGGAATCAATTCGGTGATTGTTTATTATGACGAAGAAAAAGACGCTCAGCACACCGTCGAAACAATAAAAACCTATGGCGTAGAAGCCGAAAGCCTTAAAGGCGATATCAGCGACCGTTCTTTTTGTAAAGCTGTGATAGAATTTACCAAGAAACGCTTCGGCAGAATTGACATCTTGATTAACAATGCCAGTGTGCAATATCCGCAAGAAGAGCTTACCAACATAAGCGAAGCACAATTGCTACAAACTTTTTCGGTCAATGTTTTTGGGATGTTTTACCTCACTCAAAGTGCTTTAAAATATCTCGAGAAAGGAAGCTCAATTATTAATACCACATCGGTAACCGCTTTTAGGGGAAGCGAACATTTAGTGGATTATGCCGCGACCAAAGCCGCTATTGTAGGTTTTACGCGCTCACTAGCTTTACAACTCAGGGATAATGGAATACGCGTGAATGCTGTAGCGCCCGGTCCGATCTGGACGCCTCTTATTCCGGCCTCATTTGACAAAGAAAAAGTAAAAGAATTCGGGAAAGATACGCTACTTGGCAGAGAAGGGCAACCTTATGAAGTAGCGCCATCGTATCTGTTTTTGGTACTCGAAGAAAACAGTTATATGACCGGACAAGTGCTACACCCCAACGGAGGAGAAATAGTCGCTTAGTATACTATACGCCTTATTATTTTAAAATCACTTTACCAAAACTTGTAAAGAATGTGGTAGAAATACCCTTTCACTATATATCAAACAATATGTTTACATAAAGAAATAATTTGTTTTCATTAAATAAAATTGTATTCCACTAGGGTAGTGTTGTTACAATTTTTATTTTTACTGTTATTATCCTATTTTTTTAAAGATATATTATTTGTATTTGTCTAACCTGCGAAAGCAAATAACAGATTGTAACCTATGAGTAAAATAGTTTTAATAAGCAATGACCTACTATTGGGTAGGATGTTGAGTTCGACCGCAAAAAACTATGCAATAGAAACTATTGTATGTTCCACCTTAGAGAAAGGAATAGAAATCATCAAAAAGGGAAACCTTGATGCCATCGTGGTTACAATTCCTCTGGCTTCGGAGTCATGTCCGAAGAAAATTATTCAAACTTTATTAAAAGTTAACCCGTATCTGCCCGTATTTTTCTTGATTGATCACCTCGATGTATCTTTAGCCATTTCGCTCACTAAACTCGGAGCCGAATATTGTTATTCACGTCCTTTTGTACTGGAGCAAATTCTGGAAAATATACAAAAGACAGTAAAAGTATTGTCTAAACCAACCGGAGTTGAGATTACTCGGCCCAAAGAAACAAAATACGTTGAAGCAAAAAGCGAAGCTGCACAAAACCTCTACCGACAGATTGATCAAGTCAAAGACACCAATTTCAAAGTAATTATATATGGCGAAACCGGCTCGGGGAAAGAATCCGTAGCACGGAGGTTGTGCAATGGTGTATACAAAGACAAACCCTTCATTGCTGTGGATTGTGGATGTTTGAGTAAAGAGCTTGCCGCTAGCGAACTTTTCGGGCATACCAAAGGAAGTTTTAGTGGCGCTTTTGATGACAAAACCGGAGCTTTTGAAGAAGCTAATAACGGAACACTTTTTTTGGACGAAATCGGGAACTTGGATTATTCCGTTCAGATATTGTTATTACGAGCTATAGAAGAGCGAAAAATCAAGAAAATAGGAAGCAATAAAGAAATTAACGCCAATGTGCGCATCATTGTGGCTTCCAATGAAAAGCTATCAGAACTAGTAAAAAAAGGACATTTTAGAGAGGATTTGTATTACCGCCTCAATGAGTTCGAAATTGTTATTCCGCCACTTCGTGATCGCATGGAAGACCTCGAGACATTTATTAACTTTTTTATCGAAGAAGCCAATCGCGATTTGAATAAAAGTATCACCGGAGTACACCCTTCACTACTTGAGAAATTTTATGAATATGACTGGAATGGTAATATTCGCGAACTCAAAAACATTATTCGTCGTGGCTGTCTGATGGCAACTACTAAAATTACTAGTTCGTGTATGTCGAAAGATTTTCTGCACAAACTCTCGTATAACAAAAACCAAAGCGAATTTCAGCAAAAATATATTCAGCCAGAGTTGTTACCTAGCGATGATCTCAAATACAAAAGCATTTATGCCGAGCACGTAGAGATTATGCGCATCTTGCAGGAAGAGAACTTTAATAAAACCCGAACGGCTGAACGCCTAAATATCAATCGCAAAACCTTGTACAACAAACTCAAAACGTTTGATATGATCAGCGCCGTAGCACGATAACCCAGTAACTGTTTTCTGTTGAAAAAGCACTAAAATCATTGATTTTTAGTGCTCTTTTTGTGTGGAGTCGGAGAGAATCGAACTTTTGCAATACTAAAATTTGTATAGATTAGGGAAAATACGCAGCAGTGAAAAACAGGTAAAAACCCCTATTGACTGATATCTATTCAACGGGTAGATTTGCAATGTTGTCTATACAAAGAAATCACCTGAACTAAAGATACGCGCCTAAAATTAAAATTGTATAGACAACATTAAAATATAGAAATATAAATTTCATTTCTTTATATTTAAACTTCCATAATTGAAAATTAAGGCTACCTAACTCAGTAGCCTTTTTTCATGGTGATACACCAACATATTTACTGCTTTATAAACAGTATGGCTTTTTCGTAAAACTCGCTGTAACTCACGCATTTTATCGGAAGAATTTCAATTTTGAATAGCTTGATAAGGTCTGTAATGGCTTGGTTTTTCTGCATCACAAGTTTTTTGCGGTACAATTCATTGAACTGAGCTTCGTCTGTGCTTTGGTACTGTGCAGGAGTAATGGGCATCTCCGGAAATAAAAAGGTAATGGTGTTTTGTGGCAAGCCAAAAAACGCATAGTTCCGAATCACTTCTTCGCGTTCCATCAATAACCACCACAAGTGCGTTTCTGAAAAGTCCAAGCTAAATCCTAAGAAATACAAGTTGTGCGTAAAGAATAAATCCATCCAGATTTTACTTTCTTTCTCGCTGGTGATACGCTGCAGGATGCCTTCTTTGTACTTGCTTTTCGGACCTTTGATACTGGTTTGTATCTTGTGATAGTAATCCGAATAATGCTCAAAACCAATCATAATTGACTCTTGGGGATAATTGGTTTTGGTATCGGTTATCGCGCGATTATGCAGTAATTCACCATGAATGTGCCGAACTTTCACTCCGTCAAGATTATATCCTCGATACAAGCTCAGCTTGGATTCCTGACGGTTGATAGCCAACTCTTTCTTTTCTTGTAAGAAGTCAGGGCGAACGGATAGCTCTAGATTATAATCATAATTAGTAGTGATGATTTCGTTAATGCCGCTCTGCATAAGCTGTTGATGAAACGAAAAGTCGAATTCATTGGAGGCTTTAAGTAATAGTTCCGAAATATTAACCTTTAGATTTCGGAGTTTTTGCTCAAAGGAATCTTCACCCCACGCGTGGTGAATCATTTCTTCAAAAGCCAACGGAAAAGGTTTCAGTTCGTTAGATAAATCAATGTCAATTTCAAACTTTTTAGAGAGTTTATCCAACAATTCTCCCCACGAAATAGCATTTCGAGAAACCCGATTAATGCCGTTTCCAACAAATAATGCCTTCGGAAGTAGGTTGTTCATAACTCCAATTTTACCACCCAAAAGATACTACTATTTTAATAAATCCGCGTCTGCGAGTTCTTCCAAAATAAGACTTTCTATTTTTTTAGACACTTTATTTCGGATAAAAAGTCGGTTCAATAGGCTGAACCAAAATCCTGAAATCAAATGATTTCCCACCTTCTCCACGCGTAGTTTGATGGCTTTTCGGTATTTGTCCTCAAAGGCTTTTTGGCTGATATGCGGATACTCCGGATAGGCGAGGTTAGCGTCAATGCCATAGGTGTCTTTATCTACTTGATTCACTCTAGCTTTGGTCACGCGCATATCCGGGATAATCGGGTAGATTTTCGTGCTATTGGTATCAAATTGAGACTCATAAATAAAGAATCTATCGAAGGCTTTGGCATCGGACTCTTCACCTAGTTTATGCAGTATATCCTTTTGTTCTATGCCAAAATAATAGCGCAAAAACGACTGGCAATTATGTCTGCCCAAATGATAATCGTGATGGCGGAAGGATTTATCAATAAATCCGGCAAAACCACTAAAAGGTGCTGCCGCCAAATCATTCTTCGCCCGTTTCATTTCTCCGTTTACTTTTTCTTTCCGAACGGGTTCTATCAAAAAATGGGTTCGAATGCTAGGCTTGATGGCATCTAAGATTCCGTCTTGATTGAACATCACCTGATTGCGCAAGGACTTGAACATCCCTTTGGCTACCGAAATCATATCCGGAGTAGGGTTTTTGTCTTCAATTTCGCTATCCTTGTTCGGGAATGGGTTAATCATAATAACTGCGTACCTGTCGCCAACGGGTTGCTCGGCGTATTTTTCGTTCATCACTCGCAGCGCAATTCCGAAAGGTTCATTGTTAATCAATCCTCCGTCTATAGAATTGAACTTATAGATCGGTCCGTCTTGGATAATCGGGTGGATTCCTTCGCGTTTCCCGAACAGATATTTTGGGTAACGCTTGATGTATTCTTGCGAAATCGCCACTTCGCGAGACTGTAATCCAATCGGGAAGGCAGCGGTGCTGAGCGTAGCGGTTTTGAGGTATTCACGGTGTTTTTGCTCTTTCAGATCTAATACATAATAGAGATCTTCTCCATCGGGTATGCCCTTTTTGTACTTGTCGTTTTCGAGTTTGTACCGAAAAAATCCGCCATGGCTGGTAATTATCGGAGCGCTTTTGTCATTTCCGGTAAAATCTACTCGGAAGTTTATACCTCTCAGGTTCGTGGTGGTCATGACCAAATCCAGGCTATCTGAAGCATAAGCCGGATAACTTCGCGGATTATCTACCCGTATGGCTCTATCGGCAATGCCGTCTATAGGCTCCGAATTGAGCAAAGCTTTGGGTTTGTCGTCTTTTCCTAATTTTTCTAAATCCCCGTTCGATAGTAATTTTTCGAACGTATTTGATTTGTTGTCATCACCCATTACCACCCAACTTTGGTAATAGCGGTTGTTCTTACCTTGTGGATTATCTTTGTTTACGGGGCTATAATCGTTATCTATGAGATTGAGCATGGTTAAAGTGCCGGTGATTCCACCTGCAGAAGCGCCGCTCATCACGTCAAGTTCCACCTCGTGCATCGGCACGGAATGGTCATAAAGTGGGTGGTCGTTGCCTAACTGTCTGTTTTTTTGTTTGGCTTTTTCCCACAATTCCAGTGTTTCGAGCAAGTAATCCATCACTCCGGCTGTGTAAGCTCCGGCAGATACTGCTCCTGCCATGGTGAGGCATATTTTGAATTTTTGTTTCGGTTCCATACCGATGTTTTTAGAGTTTATAAGACCCTTAAAGTTAAGCAATTGTATAGATTGGGAAATAGGTATTAATACTTGGTTTTCAATGTTTAACATATGTAAATAATATTAGATATTGGATGGGAGATAGCTCTCAGTTTAAGGTTTGAAGTTATGAGGTTGAGTTGGGAAGGAATACAAATGTTTTTATTCTGCATTTCTTTCCGCTTTTGTCATTCCGAACTCGTTTTCGGAATCTATCTTTTGGTAGGATGGTTTTGGGTTTCTTTATTATTTTAATAAGTTGGGAGATTTTGCGGAGCGGGGAAGGAGTGATTAAATGGAAAAAAAATGCAATATTAAATTTAATTATGTTTTTTTTTAAATTCGTTAAAAAATAAGATTATGCCAATAAATAAACAAATAGCCAATACAATAAGAAAATCTTTGTCAAAATTTGATTTTACAAGATTAGAAGAACGTTGTACAAACGAAGCACAAACACGTTTTGTATTGATAGAACCTATCTTAGAAATACTTGGTTATAGTCGAATTGACGATATGACAACTGAAATTAATGCAGGTTGGGGACAAAAAAACGATAAAGCTGATATAGGACTTATAGTTAATGGTAAAAACCCTGAAATTATTGTTGAATGTAAAAAGTACAATAGAAAACTAACTGACAAAGAAGCATCTCAACTAAATAATTATTTCATAAACACAAAGAATTCAAAAATAGGAATCCTTACAAATGGAATTGAATGGAGGTTTTATTTTCCAAATGAAGCAACAAAGGAAATGAAACTATTTGAAGTGCCATTTTTAATATTAAATTTTAATAACATTGATGAAAATTTGATAGAAACCCTTTCAAAATTTCACAAAAACAATATTGATTTAAAAGAATTAAATGACGAAGCTCAAGAATTTTATTTTTTACAAGGATTTCAAGATGCGTTAACGGCTGAGTTATCGGACCCTTCTGATGATTTTATTAAAGCTGTATTCAATAGAATGGAAGGTAAAAGAATGACAGACCAAATTAAGATGAAAATCAAAAACTTGATTAACTCTAATACAATACAAAATACAATACCTAAAATCATAGAACAAGAGTCCAGAAATGGAAATATAGTAATTACAACAGCAGAAGAATTAAAAATTTATCACGCTGTTAAAACAACATTATTAAACTCAATTAAAAAACTTGATTCAACCAGAATTACATATCGTGATCAAAAAAATAGCTTCAATATTTTAGTTGATGACAATAATAAAAGACTAATAGCCAAAATTACTTCCGGGAAAAATAAATACTTCATTGAAGTAAATGGAATAAAAAATGAAGTAAATGGAATTGAGAGTATTGTTGCATTAAAGAAACAACTTGTTGATATAACACAAACATTTCTAAATTAAGTTAGAAATTAAATTAAAGAATGGTTTTGATTTTGTGAATTTGTAATAGAGGAACCAATATGATGTGTTAAATTTATAAAAAAAAGCCTAACTAAATCAATTAGTTAGGCTTTTTATTAGTGGAGTCGGAGAGAATCGAACTCTCGTCCAAACAAGCAATCAAAGAGCTTTCTACACGTTTAGTTTCTGCTTAGATTTTCGACTAACGGCAAGGCCAGAAACCGCCACCATTAGCTTAGCTTTATCAGTGTCAGAAAGGGTTTAAAGCTTTACCTTTCCTAGGATTATTTTTGCGGTTCCCCTTGATCAAACGCCACAATCCAAGGCTTTTGAGGAGAATCTAGCTTCTCTACCTGGTAGAGACTAGGCAAATCTTACTATGATTCAGATTAAGCAGCTAAAGCGTAATTATTTTCGCCGTTTAATGTTCGTATAGCAGAGATTAACGAGCCTACCATACTTGGCTCGACGTGCTTACTAATCAATTCCACTCGCTGTCAAAACCGGTCGACCCCAAAGTGTATTAATTTTTTGTAAAAGAACTTGGGGCAAAGATACGAAAATTTTAGCTTGTATAAAAATTGACTTACTGAGCACTTTTTCGTAGGGTTTCGATATCCAACTTTTTCATTTTCATAAAGGCGTCGGTTACTTTTTTGGCTTTTTCGGGAGTGTTCATCAGCTCTTTCAGAATGTTCGGAATAACCTGCCACCAAACGCCATATTTGTCTTGTACCCAACCACACATGCTTTCTTTTCCTCCATTGGCAAACTTACTCCAATAGTGGTCAATCTCTGCTTGTGTATCACATTCAATCACAAACGAGTTGCCTTCGCTGAAGTCAAATTCATGTTTTTCTGTGCCTCCGCTCATTGCGTTAAAGAGATAATTATTGAGTTTGAATTGCGTGAAAAGTAAGTTTTCACTATCCGGAAAAGGCGATTCCATCAGGATTTTACCCTCTTTAAAAACCGAAGTATAAAAAGCAACGGCTTCTTTTACTTTCATTGCTTTTTCGTTAGTGAAAAGCAAAGCCGGCACAATGGTTTGCGGATGGTTTATAGCATCAACATCCAATTGCCAATTCACTCCGAATTTATCTTGTACCCAAGCATATTTTTCGCTCCAATCATATTTATCTAACGGAAAAAATACCATTCCACTTTCGGATAATTTTTCGTAAATAGTTTTTATTTTGTCATGATCGCCTCCGCAATACACAAAATAAGAAACTGCTGGAGTTGGGCTGAATTGGTTACCACCGTTAAGCCCCATAAAACGTACTCCATTCAGCTCGAAATTTACCACCATTGGGTTTTCGTCTATGATTCTTGAATTATCGAAAACGCTTACATAAAAATCGGCTGCTTCTTTGGCATTGTGGTCAAACCAAAGGCAAGGGTAGATGTTTTTGTACATGGTTTGGGCATTTAGAGATAGTGCGCTTAGTAGTAGAACAATAATAATTTTTTTCATTCTTGTGTTTTTTTGCTTTTCAGAAATATCATCACGATAGCCGTGGTCAAGATTCCCATCATTAGAGCGCCAAAAAAGCTGTAAACAGCATAGTTAGTGTAGTTAAATTCCGCTGTGGCATCTTCGATAGTTCGATAATACCCTAATTCTACCGAACGTTTGATGATATTCGGGAAATATTCAGGTGAAATCACCGAAGACGAAATCCATTGTGTGAGCGGACTTAGAATCGCAATGATGACAGAAACTATTGTTCCGGAAATTAGTCCTTGAATGTAGGTCATTTCTCCGTTATAAAAGTTCTTCTTTTTGTCTTTTAGTGCCATGACCATCATGATTATGGCAGGAATAGCAAACAAGTTGGTGAGATACATGTGGTAGTCAATATGTTCTCCGTGTAGTCCGCATAGTTTTTCTAATAACATCCAAAGCAAGGACACTACAGAAAAAATGACAGCCCATTTGATTTCGATTTTAATGTTTTTCATAGCGTTTGGTTTTTGGTACATACTTAAAGTTTTCCATATTTGGTATGGAGGAATTCAATATTGCGTCTCATTAATTCTTTCAACACATCAATATTGATGTCGGATAGTTTTTTGACATAGATACAGCCTTTTCCCATTTTGAATTTTCCGAAGCGTTCTAATATTTTATCCTGCTGGGCATCTCCCATATAACCCGAATAGATATAAAAAGAAATCGCAGCTTTTCGAGGAGAAAATCCAACAAGCGGAGCCACCCCTTCGTGACCGCTATCGTATTTGTAATGATATTTCCCGAATCCGATGATGCTCGGACCATACATTTTCGGTTCATAGCCCGAAACTTCTTGCATAATTTTCAGAAGTTCGAAACTGTCTTGTTTCTTTTGTTCGCTGTCCGCAAAGGTGTTGATGAATTCTTCAACGCTTGCATCGGTTACGGTTGTTTTATTTTTTGCCATAGTTTTATTAGTTGAAAATGGAAAGTTGAAAATAGAAAATTATTTGTATTTGTCGTTAAGTCCAAGTCCTTGCAAAATTATCGGAATGATTTTCTCTACTCGTTTGATTTTGGTGGCTTCTTGTTTGGCTTCGTTGATGTAAAGCGTATATTCTTTTTGTTTACCCGAAGTGAGTTTGTCGAAGGCTTCTTTAAGTTTAGAATCTTTTTTAAAGGCTTCGAGCAAGAGCTCGGCAGTAGGCAGGGGTTGGTGCTTTTCTGCTTTTAGTTCTTTACCTTCTTCGGAGTTTTTGATAGCTTCATAAATGTAATGTAGGATTTTCTCCTCATTGATTTCTGCACCCGATTTAAACTTCCATTGTCGCATTGCCTTAGCAATAGTATCTGCAGAAAAAACATTATAAACATCGTCAATGAAAATTCCATTGAAAAATATTAAAGCGAAATGGTGTTTAAAAGCACCAAGGCTTACTATATTTTTACCTTTATGCGTATAAACCGAAGCTCCCCATTTGGTGGTTTCGATTAGACCTGTTTTTTCGATGATGTTTTTAAGAAGGATAATTTCTTCGTTCCATTTTTGTGGGCTCATTTCGCTTAATTTATAAGATTATACGGTAACTGTTTTCCATTTTCCTTTACGGAATAGCCATAGAGTGAAAATTCCTACCGAAGTTTCTGAAACGAATACGCCCCAGAACACTCCTGATTGTTCCCATCCTAAGTGAATTGCCAAGAAATAAGAAAGCGGAATCTGAATCAACCAGAAAAATACCAAATTGATTTTTGTTGGTGTATTCGTATCGCCTGCTCCGTTAAATGCTTGAACCGAAACCATCCACCATCCGTAAACGAAAAACGAATACGACAGGATTTGTAACCATTCTGCTCCGATAGCTATAACCGCTTTATCGCTTGTAAAAATACCGACTAATTGTTCGTTAAAAAAGAAAAATAGAAGCGATACTATGACCAGATAAAACATATTATAAGCTCCCACTTTCCAGATGGTTGCTTCTGCACGGTCAGGATTGCCGGCTCCGAGGTTTTGCCCAACCAAAGTAGCTGCAGCATTCGAGAGCCCCCAAGCGGGCATCATGGCAAACATCATGATTCGGATAGTGATGGTAGTTCCCGCAATGGCTTCGCTACCGATATCAGCCAATATTCGCATCAAGAAAATCCACGAAGTCATCGAAATAATCATTTGTCCGATGCCTCCTAAAGAGGTTTTCAAGATGTTGAGCATGATTTTCGTATCCAAATAAAGCTGAGCCATTGAAAGTCGGATTTGTTTTCCACCTTTAAACAATAACCAAAGTTGCATCAACACTCCGATTCCTCTTCCAATATTTGTAGCAATAGCAGCACCTTCAATACCCATAGCCGGGATTGGTCCCCAACCAAAAATCAAAATTGGGTCTAAGATGATATTAATGATATTGGCAATCCCCAATACCCACATCGCCACAGCAGCATCACCCGCTCCTCGAAAGATAGCGTTAATAACAAATAATAGCATGATTACGACATTTCCGCCCAACATCCACTGGGTGTATTTATATCCTTCTTCGATAACCCACGGGTCCCCGCCCATTAGTGCCAGCAATTCTTTCGAAAAGAAAATTCCTGCTATTAAAAAAGGTATTGAGGCTATAATTCCAATTGCGATTGCCTGAACAGCAGATTTGGCTGCATCTTCTTTGTTTTTCTCTCCGATTCGTCGAGCGATAATAGCCGTAACGGCTACTGAAAGCCCCATTGCGATGGAGTAAAACAAGAATAAATAAGTTTCTGTAAGCCCTACAGTAGCTACGGCAGAAGCTCCGAGTTTCCCTACGAAAAAGATATCGGCTACGGCAAAGGTAGTTTCCATCATAAGTTCCAAAATCATCGGAACGGCTAAAAGAAAAATAGCTCTTTTGAGGCTAATTTGTGTATAGTCAACTTCAACGCCACGAATAGCGTTTTTGATTTCTTGCCAAACCGAAGGTTTTGTATTTGTAGTCATCGGATGAATCTTGATTTTAGGGCAGATGTAATCACCTGCCGAATTAGGTCAGTAATTTGTGTTAACCAATCAACGGCCTTCCATTTTATCAGTAATACCAAAAAAATACCTAGCAAATTTCAGCAATCTGCTAGGTAGGATTTTTTATTTAGGGAAATTACTACTTGATTTAATCTCTTCGATTTGTAAAGTGTGTCTTGCGGTATGTCCTGCCAAGAAAAGCAAGGATTGATAGGTATCTGTAGCACCGGCAGGCGAATCATTTACTCGATTTCTCAAATCAGCAATCGGAGTTTTTTGAATAAAGTATAAGATGTCTGTTCTGCCAGTTTTTAAATCGTTCATAGCGGATTGAGCATCGTCGTATTTTCCTTTAGCAATCAGCATTTCCGGAGCTTTATATTTTTCGCTACGGTCCACAACCATTGCCATAATTTCTTTATCACTCAATTTGATTTCTGCTCTACGTTCCGGATTTTCGGGTTTTGCCATATTTTCTTTAACCATCCCGAAAATCATATTTTCTGTAAGGATGATGTGCTCCAAACATTGACTGATGCTCCAAGATTCTTCAGATGGTTTGAAGTGCATTTGCTCTTTGCTCAGTCCTGAAACGGCATTTTCGAGATTTTTAAAAGTATCTCCATAGTAGTTCATTGCAAATGTTACTTCCGAAGGACTTTCTTGAGACTCTAAAATTTCTTTTAGCTTTGCTAAGCCTTCATTGAAATCGTTGTCCATATTATGAAGCAGGCTCATCAAATTCCAAGGATAAGGCGTTTCGCCCGAGATTCCCCATTTCACAAGGGTTTGTCCCGGAGCTTGTTCTTCTACCGAGATATAAGCTTTGCTTGGGTTATCATCAAAATCTAGAAAGAACATATCTGACTCCATACGTTCTCCTTCAACAATATTGGTGATTACTTGAGCACCTTTTCCGAGTTTTTCGCTATCCCAACTGTATTTGAAACCAACGGTTCCGTCTTCACCTTCTTCGGTAGTGGTCATATTTGGGTCTGAGAGTTGCCAAACACCAAAATTGTCTTGGTTTTTTACGTATTTGATGTAATCAAAAACTTCGTGTATCGGTTTGTTAATCACCACTTGACCTTCTGCTGTGAAAGTTTTAGGGACAAATAATGCCACAATAAGCGGTATTGCTATGATGATAAGCAATACGATGAGGATTTTTTTAAGTGTTTTCATTTTAAGTTTGATTTTTGGTTAATGATTTGTTGTTAGTTTTATGGTAGGATTTAGAATTTATAGTCTTCTACAGGTTCCCAAAGCTCAATTTTGTTTCCTTCGGCATCCATAATATGGACGAATTTTCCGTACTCATAAGTAGCCACATCATCCAGAATCGTTACACCGTTTGCTTGTAATTTTTTCAATAGTCCTTCTAGGTTTTGAACTTTATAGTTAATCATAAATTCTTTTTCAGAAGGTTTAAAATAGTTAGACCCTTTTTTGAACGGACTCCATTGAAGTGCTTCAATTTGATCGGGTTTATCCAGATTTCGAGATTCAAAAGTGGTTCCCCATTCATTGGTGGGTAAACCTAAATTCTTGCTGTACCATTCTTTGGTTTTCTCAGGATTTTCAGAGAAAAAAAGATTCCTCCCACTCCGGTTACTTTTGGCTCTAATTCGTTTGATGGTTGATTTTCCATAGATTTTATAGATAGGTTACATTTGTGTTTTTTAGTACTACAAATGTAACCTTATTCGTTTACAAATAATTTATTTCATCGAATGTAACCCGAACATATTTCCTTCGGTATCGATACACATCGAGCAAAAACCAAACTCTCCGATTGACATCTTGGGTTGATGTACTTTTCCGCCTGCTGCTTCGACTCTGCTTTCTTCTACCGAACAATCCTCACATTGAAAATAAATCATCGTGCCGCCCATTCCTGCACATATTCCGTCCATTTTCACTAAAGCTCCTGCGGCATTCGGCTGATTTTCTAACCAAGGGAAAAACGCCATTTGCATAGTGTCCATTCCTTCCATTTTGGGAGCATCTGTAAGCTCAAGCTGTAATACATTACCATAAAAACTCTTGGCTCTTTCCATATCGTTTACGTAGATTTCGAACCAGCACACCGGGTTGTGTTTTCTTTCCATTTTGGTTGGTTTTAAAGTTGATTAATTATTTTAAACGTTCTAATTTTCCTTTTCTTTTTACGAGGTTTTTGTAATCCCACTGAATGTTTCGTGATTTTTCGAGCCATCGTTTTAGGTCATCCGAATTAATTTCTTCTACCGAATTATAAAAAACAGAAGCATCTTTAAATTTTTCGCCTCTAACATTTAGCTTTTCTTCTTCGAAATCAGCGCCACTCCAAAACATCAATCGGATTCCGTTTTTTTGTTTGCTGTAACCTGTAATAGGGTTTCCGTCCAGAAACCAAACGGGATGAGCATGCCAGATTTTGTTTTCTGCTTCGGGTAATTGCTCATCAATTAGTTTTGCCAATAACTCACAAATAGTTTTGTCGTTTGCTTCTAATTTGTTGTTATATTCTTGGATTTCAGAATTCATTGTGAGATAAAGTTAATGTGTTTCTGTATATCGTTTAAAATTGTTCAAAATGGCTTGCCAGCCAGCTTTTTGCATATCGATAGGATTCATCCCTTCGGCATCAAAAACCGTAGTGACCTTGGTTTTGTCGCCTTGTTTCTCGAAAGTGGTCACTACTTTTCTTTCGTCTCCTAAAGTGTAGGCCACTTTTGCTAGCGGAATAATTTCGTCATAAATTGCTTTAAAATCAAACCCGAAACTTCCGTCTTTAGCCTCCATTCGGGCCAAATAAATCCCGCCAATTTTCATGTCATTTTCCGCTTTCGGGCAATGCCAATCATCCGAAGCAAAATTCCATTTAGTAATGTGTTTAGGGCTGTTATAATAATCCCACACCTTTTGGATGTCTGCAACAATCACAGTGTCTATAGTAATTTTAGTGAAGTTCATATCGTTTAAATTTACTGGGTTGGAATTTTACTCATATCCATATAAAACAGTTCCCAAGTGTGTCCATCAAAATCTTCGATGGTTCGCTGTTGCATAAAGCCGTAATCTTTCATTTCGCTAGATTCTACACTACCTGCTTTCAGACCTTTTTCGATGGTTGCATTCATTTCGTCCAAAGAGTCAAACGACAACGCATAAAGTGCTGCTACGTTTGACTTTGTGTCTGCAATGGGTTTAGTAATAAATTCAGAAAACTTCTCGTGAGAGAGCAACATCACATAAATTGTATCACTCCAAACCATACACTTTCCGTTATCGTCAGAGAATTGCGGGTTGTTCGTAAAACCTAAGGCCGTATAAAAATCTATTGATTTTTGTAGGTCTTTTACCGCTAGGTTTATAAAGATTTGTTTTGCCATTTCTAGTTGTTTTTGGTTGGTTAATGTTGTTTTTTCATATAGTCAAAAGCGCCTTTGCGGAGGTTGATTCCGTATTCCAAATAGGCTTTCATGCAATCCAGAAAGTTGCCCCACCCGAAAGTATTGCCAATAAGCCATTTCAGGTTTTCTTCACTCAAGTCTTTTTCGCCTTCAGTTACGTTGACTACGGTGCTGTTGTCCGGTTGAGCTTCTAAAGTGATTTTTACCACAGTGGCTTCATCCCACACAAATGAAATAGATTGGTTGGTGTGAACTTCGGTTACTTTGACAGGAAACTTTCCCGGAAAGTCGCCAAATTCCCAAGTGAGTTCTTTTCCGGTTTCCATTCGGCCTGAACTCTCAGAAATAAAGTATTTCGTCAGATGAACGGGGTTTACGATTGCCTCAAAAACATCTGCAACAGGTTTTTGAATCTGCAAAGTTGCTTGAGCAGTAAGTTTCATATCCATTAAAATAAAGGTTTATATTTCTCACGATTTTCCCACATTGCCCAAAGTAAGATTGCCCAAAGGATTAAGGCAATTGGGAGTCCGCTTGGTTCTACAATAATATGCGTAAGTAAAATCCCGACCATGACAGGAAAAATCACTAAAGCTCCCAAAGCTCTGGTTCTCGGAATCATAAAAAGAACACCTCCCACAATTTCGGCTATAGCAATTAGAGGCATCAGCCAAGAGATTTCCATAAACGCCATAAAGTCGTTCATCATCGGTTCGGGTAAATCCTCCGGAGCAGGCATATAGTTGAAAAACTTATTGAGTCCTGCATTAAGCATTATAAGTCCGAACAAAACGGATACTATGGTTAAGATTTTTTGTTTCATAGCTTTATTTTTTCTGGTTGTTTTCCTTTACTCTATATCTCACAATTCGAGCAATCAAATCTTCAGGAAGTGATTGGTCAAGCGGAAACTGAACAGAACCTTTTCCTTGTTTATATTTCGAAAGCTCCTTTTTGAACTCCGAATGTCCGGATGGAGTCGCATAAAAACCAATGTGATGTTGATGGGCTGCAAAATAAACCAAAGGCATTTGGTTGAGTTTATATGCGGGCATTCCGTAAGCAAGGCTTTCTGCTACCTCAGGAGCATTTTCGTTGATTATTTTTCTGATTTGTTCCAACTTTTGTTGCACCTCTTCCGGAAAACTCTCGATATATTCTTTTACATTTTGAAATGTTTCCATTTTTAAATCATTAATGTTTAATACAGTAAGACGTAATCTTTACAATTTTATGCTGAGAGTTAAACTCATACACATCACAAGTCAAAAAAGCCTCCGCCAAAGAATTGATGTTTGTTCGCTTATTATCAGACAAGGTGGTTAGGCTGAACATCGTTCAATACTATTTCGGATTACAAAAGTTAATCATCCAGCAAACTCCGAATTTGTCTACGAACGAACCGAAATAGTCGCCCCAGAACATATCTGCCATAGGCATTTCAACTGTTCCACCTGCTGATAGTCCGTTGAAAAGGCGGTCTGCTTCTTCTCGGGAATCAGGAGTTAGAGAAATATAGTTGTTGTTGCCTTGACGCAATACGTGACCTTGGCTTGGCAAACAATCTGAAGCCATTAGGTATTGACCATTGCCCATGGGCAAACTAGCATGCATGGTTCTGTTTTTTTCGGATTCCGACAAATGGTCCATACTCGGGGCTTGCCCCATTTTTTGGATAGATAATTCACCTCCGAAAACCGATTGATAAAAACGAAAAGCTTCTTCGGCATTTCCGTCAAAATTTAAATAAGGGCTTAGTGTCATAATTGTAAGATTTGGAATAAGGATTTAGGGTTTATAAAGTTAGTTATAAAAGTTTAATCCTCAGTTTGTTACTGATTATGACAAATGTAGAAGTACAGAATTTAAATTAACTTGTCATAAGACAAGAAATAAAAAATCTGTTAAATTTCTTTTCGGATACGACTGAAAGAGGTGTCTGTAATTCCTAAATAACTAGCAATGTATTTTAGAGGAGATTGCAATACAACTTGTGGTTTTTCTTTAATCAGATTTTCATATCGGTCTTTGGCAGAAGCGGTGATGATTTCGAGTGAACGTTGTTTGGATTGGAATAATTTTCCGGTAAACCAAAGTCGCCCCCATTCCGAAAAGCCACCGATAGAGTGATACAGTTCCTGAAAAACATCAAAATCTATTTTCCAACAAATACAATCGGTAAGGGCTTGAATGTTCTCTTGGGCAGGCGTTCGTTGAAAAAGCGCAAGCACTTCGATAACCACATCATAATTACAGAAAAAATCCGTAGTGATATCATTTCCGTTATAATCATAAGCATAAGAGCGAATAAGTCCGCTTTGTAGAATCATATAGCTGTTTGAGATTTCTCCTTGTTTGAGGATAAAATCACCTTTTTGGTAGGTTACTTCTTGATGAGCGTCAATAATACGCAACAAATTGTCTGAATTGATAAGCGGGTGTTGGTATACTTGAGTAAGTAATTGATTTTTCATAAAACAGCTAAATATGTAAAAGCTAAATTAAAGAAAAACAATTTTAGATTTAAGAATTTTATTTTTTAAGGAGTTTTTAAAACTTTTATTCTTGAAAGCTCCAACAAAAAATAGTACCTTTGCAGGTAGCAAATTAGAATCATTAAAAATAACAAATTATGATAAAAGTTTCAGAATCAGCGCGTAAGCGAGTAATTATGCTTATGGAGGATGACGGCTTTGACCCAAAAAATGACTATGTTCGTGTGGGAGTTAAAAGCGGAGGTTGCTCAGGATTAGAGTATGTTCTGAATTTTGACAAGAATATAACAGATACCGATAAAGTTTTTGAAGATAACGAAGTGAAAATCGCGGTGGATAAAAAAAGCTATCTGTATCTGATTGGTACTACGTTAGAATATTCCGGAGGTTTGAACGGAAAAGGGTTTGTGTTCAACAACCCGAACGCTCAAAGAACTTGCGGATGTGGCGAGAGTTTTTCATTATAAAATTGCAAGATGTCTAAATACACAGAAGAAGAATTAAAAATTGAACTTCAGACCAAGGAGTATGAGTACGGATTTTATACGGATATAGAATCTGAAACTTTTCCGGTGGGTTTGAACGAAGATATTGTCAGGGCGATTTCTAAAAAGAAAGAAGAACCTGAATGGATGACCGAGTGGCGATTGGAAGCTTTTAAGATTTGGAAAGAAATGACAGAGCCGGAATGGGCGAATGTTCATTATGAAAAACCGGATTTTCAAGCCATTTCGTATTATTCGGCACCTAAAAATACACCCAAATACAACAGTCTGGACGAAGTAGATCCGGAATTGTTGGATACCTTCAAAAGGCTGGGTATTTCAATTGATGAGCAAAAGAAATTAGCAGGAGTAGCGGTAGATATCGTGATGGACTCGGTATCGGTGGCGACGACGTTCAAGAAAACGTTGAACGAAAAAGGAATTATTTTTTGTTCGATTTCTGAAGCGATTAAAGAACATCCGGAACTCGTTCGTCAGTATTTAGGTTCTGTAGTTCCTCAAAAAGATAACTTCTATGCGGCTTTGAATTCGGCTGTATTTTCAGATGGAAGTTTCTGTTATATCCCGAAAGGGGTGAAATGCCCAATGGAGCTTTCGACCTATTTCAGAATCAATCAAGCCGGAACAGGTCAGTTTGAGCGTACGCTGGTTATTGCTGATGAAGGAAGCTATGTTTCTTATCTGGAAGGATGTACAGCACCTTCTCGTGATGAAAACCAACTTCACGCTGCAGTAGTAGAGCTAATTGCTCTGGATAATGCTGAAATCAAATATTCAACCGTACAGAACTGGTTCCCTGGGACAAAAGACGGAAAAGGAGGAGTTTATAACTTTGTAACCAAAAGAGGTCTGTGTGAGAAAAATGCTAAGATTTCGTGGACTCAGGTTGAAACTGGTTCAGCAGTTACTTGGAAATATCCATCTTGCGTACTCAAAGGGGATAACTCAGTAGGGGAATTTTATTCTATTGCAGTGACCAATAATCATCAGCAAGCTGATACAGGAACTAAGATGATTCACCTTGGAAAAAATACCAAATCGACGATTATCTCAAAAGGTATTTCTGCCGGAAAATCACAAAACTCATACAGAGGATTGGTACAGATTTCAGCTCGTGCAGAAAATGCTCGTAACTTCTCGCAATGTGATTCGCTGTTGATGGGTAATGAGTGCGGTGCGCATACCTTCCCGTATATAGAGTCCAAAAATCCGACAGCTAAATTGGAGCATGAAGCAACCACCAGTAAAATTGGTGAAGATCAAGTGTTCTATTGCAACCAACGAGGGATTGATACTGAAAAAGCCATTGCGCTTATTGTAAACGGATTCTCAAAAGATGTATTGAATAAATTACCGATGGAGTTTGCTGTAGAAGCTCAAAAGCTTTTAGAGATTTCTCTGGAAGGTTCGGTAGGATAAATAGTTGTTTAAGTTTTAAAGTTTAAGGTTGTTGTATGAGTAAATTGTTTAAACTTTAACAATTTTAAACCTTGAACTTTAAACCAAAAGAATATGGCTACAATAAAGAGGTTTGAAGATTTAGAAATTTGGCAAGACGCGAGGAAACTTTCAAAGGAAATAATTGAAATATCCAAAACAACAGATTTGAAAACAGATTTTAGATTTAAAGAACAAATTAAATTATCATCAGGTTCTGTAATGGATAATATAGCCGAAGGCTTTGAAAGAAATGGAAATCTGGAGTTTAGGCAGTTTTTGTCGATAGCAAAAGCCTCAGCAGGATAAACAAGATCACAAGTTTATCGATTGTTTGACAATGAATACATAAATCAAGAAAAACTAGATTTTTTGATTTCTGAATATGAAAAATTAAGTGGAAAAATAAATAATTTTATAGCTTACCTAAATAAGAATGAATTTAAAGGAACAAAGTTTCAATAACCTTAAAACTTTAAACCTTAAACTTTAAACATCAATAAAAATGCTTAAGATAACCAATCTACACGCTTCGGTTGAAGATAAAGAAATATTAAAAGGTTTAAACCTAGAAGTAAAAGCAGGTGAAGTACATGCGATTATGGGGCCAAACGGAGCCGGAAAAAGCACGCTTTCATCTGTAATTGCAGGAAAAGAAGACTACGAAGTAACTGAAGGGAAAATCCTTTTGGAAGGCGAAGATATCGGAGAATTAGCTCCGGAAGAAAGAGCGCATAAAGGGATATTCTTGTCGTTCCAGTATCCGGTAGAAATTCCGGGAGTATCGGTGACGAACTTCATCAAAACTTCTATCAACGAAACTCGTAAAGCCAAAGGACTTGAAGAAATGCCAGCAAACGAAATGCTGAAAATGATTCGTGAGAAATCAGAATTATTAGAAATTGACAGAAAATTCTTGTCGCGTTCGCTAAACGAAGGATTCTCGGGAGGTGAGAAAAAACGCAACGAGATTTTCCAAATGGCGATGCTTCAGCCAAAATTAGCCATTCTAGACGAAACAGATTCCGGATTGGATATTGATGCGCTTAGAATTGTAGCAAACGGAGTGAATAAACTGAAAAACGAAAACAACGCGGTAGTAGTAATCACGCACTACCAAAGATTGTTAGATTATATTGTTCCGGATTTTGTTCACGTACTTATGGATGGAAAAATAGTGAAATCCGGAGGTAAAGAGCTTGCCCTAGAACTTGAAGAAAGAGGATACGATTGGATTAAAGAAGAATTAGTTTAAAAGGTTTAAGGATTAAAGTTCAAAGTTTTGTAAACCTGAAAACTTTAAACCAAAAACTTTAAACCAAAAAATATGGCACTAAAAGAAAAATTAATATCATCATTTATGGCTTATGAAGAGCGTGTGAGTGTAGACGAAGAGTTACACGACATTCGAACTTCGGCCATTAAAATTTTTGAAGAAAAAGGCTTCCCGACCAAAAAAGAAGAAGCTTGGAAATATACTTCGCTGGCATCAATCCTTAAACACGATTTTTCTGTTTTCCCGAAAACTGAAGTTTCTATCGGGATTGCGGATGTGAAACGCTTCTTTATTGACGAAACCGATACGTATAAAGTAGTATTTGTGAATGGCATTTTCAATTCATTTTTATCAAGTACTACCCACGACGGAATTGATGTATGCTTGTTTTCGTCTGCGATTAGCAAACCGAAATACAAAGATATTATTGATACCTATTTTAATAAAATAGCCCAAAAAGACGAAACGCTAACTTCGTTAAACACGGCTTTTGCCAGTGAAGGAGCTTTTATCAATATCCCGAAAAACAAAGTGGCGGATAAGCCGGTTGAGATTGTTTATTTCTCGACCAAGAATTCGGATAAATTATGGTTACATCCGCGTAATTTGGTGATAGTAGGAGAGAACGCTCAAGTTCAAATCATCGAGCGTCATCAGAATTTGGACAATGAAGTAGTGCTTACTAATGCGGTAACGGAAATCTATGCGGAGAAAAACGCAGTGGTAGATTACTACAAAATCCAAAACGACAATTTAGAGTCGAACTTGATTGACAATACTTTTGTATCGCAACAACAAGGAAGTAATGCTTCGGTACATACGTTTTCGTTCGGAGGAAATCTAACGCGTAATAACCTGAATTTTTATCATTTTGGAGAACATGTGGAATCCACTCTAAAAGGAATTACGATTATCGAAGGAAAGCAACATGTTGATCATTATACGCTGGTTCATCACGGTGAGGCGAATTGTGAAAGTCACCAAAACTATAAAGGAATTTATGGCGGTACATCTACCGGAGTTTTTAACGGAAAGATTTATGTGGATAAGATTGCCCAAAAAACCAATGCTTTCCAACAAAATAACAATGTGTTAATTAGTGAAAAAGCTACCATTAATGCCAAACCTCAATTAGAGATTTTTGCAGATGATGTGAAATGTTCTCATGGTTGTACTATCGGGCAATTGGATGAAAGAGCTTTGTTCTACATGCGACAAAGAGGAATTCCGCAAAAAGAAGCAAAAGCTTTATTGATGTTTGCCTTCACGAATGAAGTATTGTCGAGTGTGAAAATCCCGGCACTTCAACAGCGCATTACCAAAATTATCGCTACCAAATTAGGTGTAGACTTAGGGTTTAACCTCTAATAAAAATATGACCATAATCAAAAAGTCCTGCACTCTCGTGCAGGACTTTTTAGTTAAAACAAAATGTAATTATTGAAAAATTAGTTATGGATTTTCTTAGCCAAATTCTGCCCATCAACTGTACTCACTTTGACAATCAACACTTGGTTAGCACCCAAATTATCGAATTGATGCTGACTAGCGTTGATGTCTTTGGCTGAATAAACCACTCTACCTAACATATCATACACCACGACATCTTTCAATTCAAATCCGTGTGTCAGGATATTGAAAATGTTTTCGTTTTTGTAAACAATCCAACTGTTTTCCAAGTTTGGATTGTTTACACTTAATGATTGTGTGGTGTAAATCACTTCGAATCGCTCGTTGAACGTTCCTTGTTCAGACACGAAGTCGTAGCTTGATGTTTTTAGGTCGTGTTCTATTTGAGCGAATTTATCTCTTAAATAAATGTTTTGTCCTTCAGCGAACAATCCATCAAAATTTGATAATGAAATAGTATAACTTCCGGCTTGCGTAGCCTTGAATCCAAGAGGAACGATGTCATTATTTTCAAACGGCAATGCTCTCCCTTGAATAGCGAATTTATCGTCGCTATTTTCAATCAAACTGTACAATGCCGAACCGGTATAGTTAAAGAGCGATGAATCAATACCAAAGTCGAAGTCGTTAGTAGAACTTTCATTATAACTCACCAACATTTGGTTGAGTGATTGATTTTCTTGTTGTAGATTCAACCAATATTTATGGTTTTCGGTCATCACTGTTTTATAGAAAGTAGCATTTGTTGTAGTTCTCATTTCGTTGTTGAAAACCACTTCAGACTCATTATTATATGTCCTTGCTAAAAATCCTTGACCCATAGCGATGTAATCCAGTGGTTCATTGCTTCCATTTGATGGAGAAACTGATTCACCTAAGATGTTTACTACTTTCCAGTTGTTGCCTAAGTAATTTCCGCTAGCATCTACGCCAAAAGAATTCGTCCAGAAATACAAAGCACCGATATTTGGGTTTTCCTCATGGAAAGCTGCTCTATCAATATTCGACGGATACGGATTACCCACGGATTGGTAGTTACCTAAATTGGTAAATTCGGCTGTAATCGGTCCGTTTTGAGGAATTCCTTTAAAGTTTCCGGTCCAAGTATAAGCATTCGGATAGAAGCCATCATCAAACACATTCGGCGCGCGGAACATATATCCTTTTCCGGCTATGAAATCTCCGGTAGTTACTACCCATGTATTTACCGACGGAGCACCATCATAAATACGGATTCTGTTTGGTAATGTGTAAGGCGAGAAGGCTTGTAATCCTTGCTCGGCTACAGGCGATGACCAAATAGTATAATCCAAATGTTTGATTACGGCATCGCGTTGAACGGTAATCTCACCGATGTTTTGTACATCATCCACCTGAATCAAATTCGCTCCGCTTTGAATGATAAAATTATCCGTATTTTGTGTATTTTCAATGATTCCGTGAACAGTCAGCCAATTGCCATCGGCCAACACGAATACACCCGAATTAACAGTAATATTTTTAGTTGTCAAATTACCGTCTGTAGTAAGGTCACCTTCGATAATAGCATTTCGGTTTTGGTCAGGCACTCCGATGTTCCATTCGTTTCCATCCCAAATCGTCGGGCAAGCATTCTCTACCGCATTTCTGTCCAGGCAATCCCCTGTATTGTCCGAAATAGTTGCTGCTCCTCCATTGTGCAGATAAACACATATATTGGGCAGCATATAACAAGTAGAGAGATTCGGATGATTTTGTATGTAAAGATGTGAAACCGTATTCATATCTACATTTTGCAATCCGCTTAAGCTAACTAGATTATTATTGTTAGCTATATAAAGAAATTCATCAACTATATCGGTAAGCCCCTCTAGACCTTGCAAATCTGTTAACGCTGCATTAAATGAAACATTAATACCTTTTACAGAGGTTATATTATGCAAACCGTTTAGAGTAGGTAAATTAGTAAGCCCTGAAAGGTATAAAGCCCCACCCACAGATTCCAAGTTTTCTAAGGGTTCTAAGCTCAGCAGATTAATACAAGAGTTAATGGTTAAGTCTCCTGTTATACTTACAATTTTATGCAAAGGACCTAAATCGGTAATAGTATTTCCACTCATGATCACATTCCCGTTAATCTCTGTACAGTATGGATAATCCAGAATAAACTGATTTAAAGCTTCCTGTCCGCCTGCTCCGCTAAAAGTCACGTTACCTGGTGGACAAGCATCAATAATTCCGCAATTATTCATCACTTCGACAAGAGTATTGCAATCCGTTGCATTATCAAAAATGGTAGCTGTTCCCCCATTTTGCAGATATTCACAGATATTCGGGATGCTACAAACAGAAAGACTAAGGTTTTCTTCTAAAATAAGCCCTGTTAGGGTACTCGTATCCACATTTTGTAGCCCGTTTAAGCTCGTAAGCTGTGAATTAAACCTAACTCTAATCTCTCCGCCCACCGATATAAGGTTCTCCATTCCGGACAAATCGGTAAGATTTGCACAAGACGATACCTCAAAGTACCCTCCTACGGAAGTCAGATTTTGCAATCCGTTTAGATTGGGTTGTTTGGTGCGGATGGAAAAATTCCCTCCTACCGAAGTCAGGTTTTGCAAAGGTTCTAAAGACGCATCATTAATATCATCTCCTAAATTTAGCAGGATATGAAAAGTTTTTGTGGTCGTTTTGATATTCTCCAAAGGACTCAAATCCGTAATAGGACTAAGGCTATTACCGGTTATCAACAAATGTACGTCCAAGTGTTCACAGGCCGGATAATTTATGATAAATTGATTTAAGGCTTGCTGTCCGCCATTAGCCGCACTAATATTAATGTCTTCAGAAGGGCAACAAGCGACTATACAACCTTCAGCATTTCCTGAAATTTCTCTAGGGTGAGTAGCGGGGCTATTACTTATGTAGTAACAAAAATTTGCCAGATTACAGAACGAAAGATTTCCGTTTCCGACAATGCGTAGCCCTGTACCTGTGATAGTTTCGGAGTCAATATTATGCAATCCGGTCAAGTTCTCTAATGCAGGATTTTCAAGAACTTCCAACGATCCGTTGATGCTTGTCAAATTGCTCAAAGCCGTAATGTCAGACAACAGCGTATTTCCTTCACCTATAGATAAATTTCCATCTATAGTCTCCAGGTTTTCTAAGCCGCCTAAGTTTTCTAACAGAGGGTTATTAAAAATAGATAAATTTCCGCCTATGCTAACAATATTACTCAAAGGAGACAAATCAGTAATATCGGTGTCACCTGCCCCACCAATGATTACATTGCTCGGTATATCTGTACAAGTCGGGTGACCCTCCAAAAAGTTTATTAACTGTTGTTGTGTGCTGAACACCAGGGTATCTACATCCGGACAGGCCGGGCAGCTGCTAACTATTTGTGGTATCGTATCACACCCAAAGGCATTCTCTGCAACGCCTCCTGCAGGCCCTCCATAAACTTTAAAATGATAACATAGATTCGGAACATTACAAACAGAAAGATTCGGATTGCGAAAGATATACACAGGAGTAAGACCTCCATACAGATTTATATTCTCAAGCCCTGTAATATCAGACAATACAGCATTATCTTCAATAAGCACCTGATAACCAATATTCTCAAGGGTTAATCCTTCAAAACTTTGTAAATTGTCATTTGCTGTAATTAAAAAATGTAATACATTCTTCAAGGAAGATATTCCAATAAGATTCTGTATACTGTGGCATCGCATTACCCTAAAGTAGCCTGCCACGCTGTGCAAAGAAGACAAACCTTCCAAACTCTGTAATTCATAGTTTTTGACAATATCTACAAATCTGTGGTGGCTATGTAAATTTCCCTCATACGAAAAACCTACCGTTTCCAAAGCGTTCAATCCGTTAAGGCTTTGCAAGACACTATTTTCGGTTATATCTAGCCCACCTCCGATGTGTTGTATATTATCTAAGCCACTCAGATCTGTCAGAAGAGTTCCCCTGATGATTAGATTTCCTCCTATATAAGTAAGGTTTTGTAAAGGGGCAAGACTGGTTATGCAAGGGTCTTCCGTATAACAATAGTCTCCAAATAATCCCAAAATTTGGAGAGTTCCCTGTATGGCTGTACAGTTCGGATATTGAACTGCAAATGCATTTACATCTGCCTGGTTATATAGATTGACCCATTCATCATCCGGAGGACATTGCCCATAGCTTTTTAGGCCTATCAAAAGCCCTAAAACAAGTATTGAATTAAAGATAAATTTTTGCATAATTAGTGTTTTTAGAATTTTAACCAATATTAAAATGTCTATCCATACTCATTAACTTCTATTTTATTTATGGAAAGATTTTTTTTGTATTTGGATAGATTTTCTATCTAAATGGAATTTTCGCCATCAAATCCCAAAAAACTACCATAAACAAAGTATTTTCTACCATTTACAAAAAAAGACATGTATTTTATACTCCAAAATCATTTTAATAATGAATAAGAATCTTATTTTTATAAAAATTTAACCCCCATGATTAATTGCATTTTAATAGATGACGAATTGAGTGCTTTAAAAGGTTTGGTCTATGAGCTTAAAAACTTTGAGGATCAGATTCAGATAAAAGCACAATTTTCATCTGCTGAAAATGCAATCGAGTACCTGAGCAAAAACGATATTGATTTAGTCTTTTTGGATATCGAAATGCCGGAAATAAGCGGGTTGTCATTCTTAGAGCGCTTTCCGGAAAGAGACTTCTATGTAGTGTTCACAACGGCTTATAGCAAATATGCCATCAATGCCGTAAAAATGGGAGCTATAGATTACTTGCTAAAACCTGTTGACATTGATGATTTGGTACAAACCATCCGCAAAGTAGAGAAAGTCCTTGCCAAAAAACGACAAGAAGACTTCCTCGAAACGGCTTTAGACAAAATCAACAAAGAACATTCAACCAAAAAAATAAAAATAACCTGCGAAGGGAAGATACATTTTTTTGCTCCCGAAGAAATCTTATACTGTGAAGCAGAAGGCAGTTATTGTACAGTGTTCTTGGAAAACGGGAAAAAGATGTTGCTCTCGCAAAACCTCAAACAATTAGAAAGTATTCTGCCCGAATCTATTTTTTACAGAATACACAATTCGTATATCGTAAATCTGCATAAAATAACGGCTTACAACAAAAATGAAGGTTATGTAGAGTTGGGCAAAAACAAAACTATTCCAGTATCGAGGGATAAACGAACAGAAATATTAGGGAAATTATGAACGACCTAGTGAGTTTTTTGTGGAATACAGCCTTCACCCTACTTTGGTGCTTTATCTTTCTGTCTGTGATTGCTTATCGAGCCGGTAAAGATCGGGTTTTTATCTATTATGCTGCTTACATCTTTTTACTGTTGATATATGTAGGAAGCCGAACCCAATATTTCTTTGACTATAATAATTCGAACGAATTAGTTCGCACCATCAAAAGACTCTTCAATTGGCATATTCAGGTCATTTATCACTTTGTCCATATGTTTTTCGGAATTGTAATTGTCGGGATAGATACCAAATACCCGAAACTTTATCGCAACCTGAAAATATATGCCCGAATAAGTCTTACTATCGGAACCCTCATTCCGATACTAGTATTGTTAGGCTATCTGACAACCATTGATTACGACAAATATTTTGCCTTTATTCACATTCCGATTTTTATTTCAGTAGGTGTTATTATTCTGAAAAAAGCTTGGAAAGAAAATAACTTCGTTGTTTATTGTTTTTTTTGGGGTACGCTTATTTATGCCGTTCTTTCTGCTGCTGCCCTAACACTGACCGTTTTGGCCGGATATGGTTTTAGACCTTTATCGCATCCTTTAATGTTGTTTTATACAGGAGTTATAATAGAAACTTTGGCTTTCGCTATCGGATTGGGTTACCGACTACAAAACGTTTATAAAGAAAAGCTACAATATCAAAAAGACCTCACCGAAGCACAAATAAAACTACAGGAAAAACTACAGGAAAAACTAAAAATTCAAGAGCAAGAAAACATCGAACTCCTTCGCCTCAAAGAAAGGCAAGAACTCGAAACTCAATTGGCTCAATTGCAAAACAAAATCTTGCGAAGCCAGATGAATTCGCACTTTATCTTTAATGTCCTCAATTCGATTAAGGCCTTTATTATCGAAAATGACGAAAAACAAGCTGTAAATTACCTCAATAAGTTCTCGAAATTCATTCGTAAAGTATTAGACAGTAATTTTTATGAAGAAAACACCCTCGAAGAAGAGCTGAATACCATGCAACTCTATTTGGATATAGAAACCATGCGATTGCATAATAACTTTTCGTATCACATCAATATCGAAAACGACTTAGATATTTCTCACATCAAATTCCCTGCTCTGTTGTTGCAACCTTATATTGAAAACGCTATTTGGCATGGGCTGATGCCTCAAAAAGGTGAAAAGAAACTGGAAATTAACCTCATTAGAAAAGAAAATCGAATTGCTATTTTAATCATTGACAACGGGATAGGCTATGAGGATTCCATGAGGAACAAAACTGAAAATTCGCATCACAAATCCTTCGGGCTGGACATTGTTAACGAACGTATCAAGGAATTTAATCGAAAAAACACAAATACTCTTTCAGCTAAAATAATGGATCAAAAAACACTGGGGCAATACGGAACGGTAGTGAAGATTATTTTAACATTGTAATCTAAAACTGGAAAAGAATACCTAATAAACAACAAAACCTCTATTCTAAAAAGATAGAGATTTTGAATTCACATTGATTTTCAATTTACTAAACCCGTAGTGCATTATAAATTACAGTAACTTCATTAATTTTTATCGCATCAATGAAGCCAAACGACTTTTGCTGGAAACTAACTTGAGCGTAAACGAAGTGATGTACGAATCCGGATTTAATTCCAAATCGCCATTCTATACGGCTTTCAGCAAACATACCGGAATGTCTCCAAAACAATTTAAAGAATTTTCTACTCAAACAGCAGACACAAATCGGTATAAATCTGTTGTTTAGAATTTTTAACACTTTGGCTTATTTAGATTCAATAAAAATAATTTGGAACTAAGGTTTCAAAATATGTACATTTGCATATCTAAAATCAGTCTAAATAAGCTTAAGTATGAAAATCAGTAAGTTAACCTTATTAGCAGTGTGTTCGCTGTGTTGTAAGGTTGCGATTTCTCAGGAAGTTCTTAACGATACAATACCTACTCAAGAGATAGAAAGCGTGGTAATCACCGGACAATTCGAACCACAATCTATCAAAAAATCCGTTCACAACGTTCGTGTAATTACCAAAGAAGATATTCAGAATTTAGCTGCCAACAATTTGGGCGATGTACTGAATCAATACCTGAATATCACCGTTACTCCAAACGGCGAAACCGGAAGATCTTCCATTTCACTTTTCGGTTTAGACGCGCAATACTTTAAAATCCTTATCGACAATATTCCGCTAGTTACCGATACTAATTTGGGTAGCGAAGTAGATTTAACTCAAATTAACCTTGATAATGTAGAGCGAATCGAAATTATTGAAGGAGCAATGGGTGTTTCGCACGGAGCCAATGCCGTAAGTGGTATTTTGAATATTATTACCAAAAAAGGAATTGCTGATTCTTGGGAAATTTCGGCAAGCGTTCAGGAAGAAACCGTAGGTGGCGAATTTGACTTTTTTGACAGAGGTCGCCATATTCAAAATTTGAAAGTTTCTCATAGAATTTCAAATAATTGGTTTGCCTCGCTTGGGGCTAATCGCAATGATTTTAGAGGTTTTTTCAACGGACAAAAAGGAAAAGATTACGCCGAAAATGACGGAAAAAGAGGAGTGGATTGGCTTCCGAAAGAACAACTGACCACTACCGCAACCTTAGGGTATCAAAAAGATAAAACACGTATTTTCTATAAGTTTGACTACTTCAACGAAACAGTAGAATATTACAATCCGGTGGTAATTCCGGTGGATAATTACCCTTTCCCGACGACCTATTATTCTAACGACAAACGCTTCCCGACCAATAGATTTCTTCATCATTTGAATTATTACGGAAATCTATTCGGAGATCTTATTTTCAACATTTCGGTATCACACCAGAAACAACAACGAGAAGAAGAAAAAATCAACTACTATATTCTCGAATCCGAAGAGCGCAACAACCGTAAAGAAGTATATCACTCGAACGAAGTGTTGTATTCGACCGGTACCGTGACCAATTTCTTTAAAGATGTAAAAGAATTTGATTTCCAACTCGGATATGAGTTTGTAAACGAAAACAGCTTTGCTAATGCGGCTTCCGGAATGTTCAAAGATGATGAGCAGCAAGCGGTAGATGTCAGAAAAAGATTCGAAAATTACGATGCATTTGCCTTGGCTGAAATTCATTTTAACGATAGATTTTCGATTCGTCCCGGATTCAGATATTCGTTTCAATCTCGATTTGATGACCAATATTCGATTTCATTGGCCAACAGATATTTGTTTGATCACGGATTTGAAGCGCGTTTATCAGTAGGTAAATCATACCGTACGCCGAATTTTAGTGAGCTTTATACCTATTTCGTGGATTCAAATCACGATGTACAAGGAAATCAAGACCTAACGCCGGAACAAAGTATTTATGTAGAGGCGAATGTGAAGAAAAATACCTATTTCGAATCCGGATTACACTTGTATAACAATTTGACTTCGTCTTTTATGAAGGTGGACGACAGAATCAGTATGGTAATTGTTGGAGCAGAGCCATTGGTGAAATTCCAATACGTGAATATTGATGATTATAAAATGTGGAACCTGGCGACAGACAACCGTTTGAAATACAAAAATTGGATGGTATCTGCAGGATTCTCGCTAATTGGTATTTCACAACAAATCGGAACAGGAGCTTTAGGGACTACTTCGGATGATAAATATTTATATACCTTCAATATTAATACTTCGGTGAGCTATTCGGTTCCGAAATGGAATACACAATTCTCGGTATACTACAAACACAACGGAAAACAACAACAATATGTAGCCGACCCGAACGATGCTTCTGAATTTGTGTTGTCAGAAATCGAAGCCTACAATTGGCTGGATGCTTCGGTTAAGAAAACCTTCTTCAACGATAGATTCGAAGTGATGGCAGGAGCTCGAAATCTGTTGAATATCACCGAAATCCAAAACACGACTGCAAGCGCTTTAGGTAATGGAAATCACGTTTCGACATCAAACATTATGTTGGGTTACGGAACATCTTACTTTTTAAAACTTACGTATAACCTTAATTTTTAACCATATATCATGAAAAAACACATATTACTTTTTTCTGTTTTTGTACTCTCTCTTGTAGGGTGTAACAGTGATGATAGTTCATCATCAGGCTCAAGCTCAATTAGTTTTGCTCAAACTGCTCAAAACTTAACCGAAAATGAAACACCAGTGGTGATCAAATTTTCTAAACCAACTTCGGCTGCCGGAACGATTACTCTTGCAGTTACAGAAACCGAAGCAGCTTATGGTGAAGATTACACCACAAATCCAGAAGGTTCTGCAAACGGACTTCAATTATCATTTGAAGCGGGTGTTACCGAAGTAACTTTCCAATTCAACAAACTTATTCCTGCTGTAGAAGGACAAGTTAAAAACGTAAAATTCTCAATTGTTTCTAACTCATTAAATTTAGAAGTAATGGGTAACGAATCTACAACTTTACATTTTAACGAAACAGCACTTTCAGGAACATCTTTAGCGCCTGAAGTGGGTGGAGCGGGTCAGCCAAATCAAGTATATATTGACTTGAGTAGTGGTGCTATGACAACTGTACCGAGAGTTTCTTGGGATTTAGGATTCTATTCTGGAGCTGAATTCCGTGTGATTTTGAACTATTCGGTTAAAATGTCTGCGAAGTCATTAAACTCAGTAAATATGGCTTCGGTTGTAACTGAAGATGAGAGTATGCTTATCGGTCAAGGTCAAGGAAGCGTGAGCCAAATTGATTTCCCTAGCGGAGATATCAACCAAACAGCTATTGCAGAAATTTCGGCAAATGATAGCGAAAACTATGTGTATTTAATCAACTTAGGAAACAGCCCATCAGAAGTAGCTCCAGCATTAGGCTCTGTTGCAGCTGATACAGGTGCACACAGAGGTTGGAAAAAAGTAAGAATCTTAAGAGACGGTGACGGATATAAATTCCAATATGCAGATATTAATGCTACTACTTTCCAAGAAGTTACTATTGCAAAAGATGCAGATTATTCTTTTACATTCTTTAGTTTTAACTCTAATTCAGTAGTAAATGTGGAGCCTAAAAAAGATAAATGGGATATCAACTTTACAACTTTTACAAACATTGTAGGTGGTACAGTGCCTTATTTCTACCCGGATTTTGTGGTGAACAACGGAAGAGGTGGAGCAATGGTTTATAGTGTTTCTACAAACGATTTTTCATACGATTCATTCTCTATTAGCAACGTAAATCACTCGAATTTCTCTGATGACCAAAGAGGTATTGGTTCATCTTGGAGAGCTACAAGTGCTAATGGTCCTGGCGGATTCCCTGTGTCTCAATTTGTATTGAAAACAGATATTTTCTATGTACTTCGAGATCCTGCCGGAAACATTTATAAAATTAAAATGACAGGTGGAGCTCTTGAAAGCCAAGAAAGAGGACATCCAACCTTTGTATACGAATTGTTATAATAGTTATTGGTTAAATTATTTTTTTTAAACCGAGTCTTTTAGGCTCGGTTTTTTTATTAAATGGTAATTAAGAATATCAATTCTGAACACTTCGTTCTTAAAGAATAAAAGGTGTAAAAAAGTAGAGTTAATAATAGATTTTATACCGATTAACTGCGACTGAAAATTTATAAAATCATTATATTTGTAATTCATACAGTTTACATCATTAATGCAAAAGCAAAAAAATATTGCAGTAGTAGGTTCAGGCCTTGTGGGGACGCTACTTGCAATTTATCTCAAAAAAGCAGGACATCACGTATCGGTTTATGATAGAAGTCCTGATATAAGAACCATAGAATTTTCGGGTCGTTCGATAAATTTAGCCATGTCTAACAGAGGTTGGGCAGCATTGGAATATATTGGTATTGCCGACGAAATCAAGAAAATTGCCATCCCGATGCACAAAAGAGCGATTCATGTAGGGGAGCATCCGGTGAATTTTCAGTTTTATGGCAAAGAAGGAGAAGCTATTTATTCGATTTCTAGAGGAGTTCTGAATCGTAAAATGATTGATATAGCCGAGGGTTTCGGTGTAGAATTTTTCTTCGAACAAAAGGTATGGGATGTAACTCTATCGACAGCTACGCTACATATCGGTGAAGACGAAAGAGGAAAATGGGAGGATCATCAATTTGATATGGTGTTTGGGGCAGATGGAGCATTTTCCAGAATTCGCCACAGAATGCAACGCCAGAGCATGTTCAACTATTCGCAAGAATTTTTATCTATCGGATACAAAGAGTTGAACATCCCACCGGATGAAAACGGAAATTATATCATCGATAAAAATTCGTTACACATTTGGCCAAAAGGAGACTTTATGTTGTCGGCGCTTCCGAATTTGGACGGAAGTTTCAATGCCATTCTATTTATGCCTTTTGAAGGAGAAAACTCGTTCGAAAAGCTACAAACCAAAGACGACGTGATGGATTTCTTCAAGAAGAACTTCCCCGATACGATTGCTGTAATGCCAAAATTGGTGGAAGATTTCTTTAAAAACCCAACGAGTTATTTGGTAACGATGAAGTGCTTCCCGTGGACACACACCGACAAAGTTGCCTTGATTGGCGATGCTTCGCATGCGATTGTTCCGTTCTATGGACATGGGATGAATGCCGGATTCGAAGATATTACCGTACTCAACCAAATGATGCAGAAGTACGGCGATGATTGGGAAACCATTTTCAAAGAATACGAAAAAGAACGCAAGCCCAATACAGATGCTATTGCAGAACTCTCTTATAGAAACTTTATGGAAATGAGCTCTGATACGGCAGATGAGAAGTTTTTGTTGCGCAAAAAAATAGAAAAATTATTCTCGGACAAATATCCGCAGTTGTGGTTGCCGCTTTATAGCATGGTAACTTTTGCTTCGGACAGAACCTATAATGAAGCGTTGGTGATTGGAGATGAGCAAAAGAAAATTATGGATCAAGTAATGACACTCGACAATATTTCGGAAATTTGGGATTCTGAGCAGGTAGAACAAATCATTTTAAACTTATTAAGTCAAAAAAGCTAGGATGAAAAAATTAGGATTTCTATCACTCTTTTTTTTGTTACTACTTTCTTCGTGTGCAGGTACTAAATACAAAAATTCAGCCTATACCACACGAAATCAAACGACTGTATCTCCAAGTCAAACTTCGGATAAGGAAGATTCGGTTACTCATCAGGACTTGAATGTCGAGTCTCCTGAAGAGGTAGATTTGGGGTTTGATTATAAAATCACCGAAGATAATTCGTTCTTGTTCTCAGTTACTGAATTGGTGCTGAATACCGCTATAGAAAAACTAGGAACGCGATATAAAGCCGGAGGAACCAATCATTTGGGTTTTGATTGTTCGGGATTGGTGTATTCGTCTTTCAAACAATACAACGTCACTTTGCCTCGCTCATCTCATGAAATGGCAGATTATACCAAGAAGATTAAAGATTCCGAAGTCCAACGTGGGGATTTGATATTTTTTACCACTAACGGAAGTCGCCGCATTAACCATGTAGGCATTGTGACCGAAGTACTCGATGATGAAATCAAATTCGTGCACTCATCGACCAAATTAGGAGTTATTATTTCTTCGACCAAAGAACCTTATTACAAAAGAACATACGCCAAAGTAGGCCGAATTCAGTAATTAGTAACTATACGAAGTTAATCCATATAAAATCAATAAATTTGCACATCAGAATTTTATAATATGTCAGAAAAAGAAAAATCTTTGAATTTTATCGAACAAATCATAGAAGAAGATATAAAAAACGGTCTTAACCCTAAGAGTTTGCGTTTTCGTTTTCCGCCGGAACCAAACGGATATTTACACGTTGGTCACGCGAGTTCTATTTGTTTAAACTTTGGTTTAGGACTGGATTACAATGCTCCGGTAAACCTTCGTTTTGACGATACCAATCCGGCAAAAGAAGAGCAAGAATATGTAGATGCCATCAAAGCCGATGTAGAATGGTTAGGATTCAAATGGGCAGAAGAGCGCTATGCTTCGGATTATTTCCAACAATTATACGATTGGACTATCGAGCTAATCAAAAAAGGAAAAGCCTATGTAGATAGCCAAACTTCTGAAGAAATGGCTAAACAAAAAGGTACGCCTACCGAGCCCGGAGTGGCCAGCCCGTACCGCAGTCGTTCGGTAGAAGAAAATCTCGATTTGTTTGAGCGTATGAAAAACGGTGAGTTTGCTGAAGGAACTCATGTTTTGAGAGCTAAAATCGATATGACTTCGACAAATATGCTAATGCGCGACCCGATTATGTACCGCATTTTGCACAAAGAACACCACAGAACTGGTGATAAATGGTGTATTTACCCAATGTATGACTGGGCGCATGGAGAGAGCGATTATTTAGAGCAAATCACCCATTCGCTTTGTACCTTAGAGTTTTTGCCTCATCGCGAATTATACGATTGGTTTTTGGATCAGATTTATGATGAAAAACTCATTCGCCCGAAACAAAGAGAATTCGCGCGTAGAAATCTTTCGCATACCGTTGTTAGTAAGCGTAAACTTTTACAATTAGTAAACGAAAAATACGTTTCAGGTTGGGATGATCCGCGTATGAGTACCATTTCGGGGATGAGAAGACGTGGTTATACGGCAACAGCTATTCGAAACTTTGCGAATACTATCGGAATTGCAAAACGCGAGAACTTGATTGATGTTTCGTTGTTGGAATTTTGCGTTCGTGAAGATTTGAACAAGATTGCCCCACGCGTAATGGCGGTTCTAAATCCGGTGAAATTGGTGATTACTAATTATCCGCAAGCAAAAGAAGAATGGTTGGAAGCAGAAAACAATCCGGAAGAAGAAGTGATGACCTACCGCAAAGTACCATTCTCAAAAGAATTGTACATCGAGAGAGAAGACTTCAAAGAAGATGCAGACAAGAAGTTTTTCCGATTGACCTTAGGTGGTGAAGTGCGACTTAAAAATGCCTATATCATCAAAGGCGAAAGCATTGTAAAAGATGCAGACGGAAATATTACCGAAATCCACGTTACTTATGACGAAGATTCTCGTTCAGGTAGCGGAACCGATGCTTCAAAACGCAAAGTGAAAGGAACCATTCATTGGGTTTCTATTGCTCATGCCATCGAAGCAGAAGTTCGTATTTATGACCGTTTATTCTCGCACGAAAATCCGGACGGAAACAAAGAGGTGGACTTCAAAGAATACATCAACCCGAATTCGCTTCAAATCGTAAAAGGATATTTAGAGCCAAGTCTGAAAGAAGCCAAAGTAGGAGATAAGTTCCAATTCCAACGCTTAGGATATTTCACTAAAGACAAAGATTCTACCGATACTACTATCGTATTTAACAAAACCGTTGGTATAAAAGATACTTGGGCGAAAATCGAAAGTAAAGAGTAGTTTTCAGTTGACGGTTTTTCGGTGAACAGTTTTATAAAGTAAACCTCATAAGTCTCAGGATTTATGAGGTTTTTTAATTTCTGAAATAGGCTATTTTTCCCGACCTTTGTAAGAACAAATAACAACTAATATTCCTACAAAATGAACTTCCAACACTACCTCGATTATTTCCAATCCATTATCGAAAATACAGACCAAAACTTGCCGGAATTATACCAAAATCCGGAGTATATGGAATACACCAAACTCAATTGGTCGCGTATGAATCGTTGGCTCAAAACGGGTGTGTTACTCGAAGAGGTAAAACAAAAAATACATTCCGTTCCGTCTCCACAGCATTGGATAGTAATTACCGAACCTTGGTGTGGTGATGCTTCGCATATCGTGCCGTTTATCGAACTCATGGCGAGAGAAAACCAGAACATTAAAGTTACTTATGAACTTCGCGATTCAGAGCCGTTCAGAATTGATAATTATTTGACCAATGGCGGAAAAGCCATTCCGATTTTGATTGTTCAAGAAGCGGGAACTGACAAAACTGTTTGGGGACCACGACCGGCAGGAGCTCGTGAATTATTCGCATCGCTGAAAAATAGCAATGCCGAATTCGAAACCGTAAAAGTAGAATTGCAGAAATGGTATAACCACGACAAAGGTGTAATGATTCAAACCGAGATTGCAGCGCTTTTGTAAGCTATCGCACCATACTGAAATGACCTCTTTTAATCATTCCGTTTTTGCGTTCGACCGTAAACCAATAGTCTGTTGAAAAGAGGTTTTTTCCGTTATACGTACCATCCCAACCCGGTTCGTTACCGAAGAAAACCTTGATGAGCTTTCCGTAGCGATCAAAAATAGAAATACGCATCTCGGGTTCATAAATCCCGAATTCAATTCGCCAGAAATCGTTAATTCCATCGCCATTCGGAGTAAAGAATCGAGGGTAATTCAGCAGTAAAACTTTAGTAGAAGCCTCACCACAACCGTTTTGGTCTTTTACATATACGGTATAAAATCCGGGCAGAAGATTCTCAAAGGTATTACTCGCTTGGAAAACCACTCCGCTTAGTGAATACAAATAATTTCCACTTCCGGAAGTAATAACGGTAATCGAGTTTTGGTTGTTAGTCCAATCTACAAAATCAATCTTTTCGATTATCGGAGCCGTTGAAAGCGTTACCGTAAACTGAAAATCTTGCTCACAGATGACACCTTCTTCTTCATTGCCTACAGTAACCCAATATTCTCCGGGTTCATAAATCTTGATAGAATTCGAGCTAGAACCATCAAACCAATGGTAATGGTCAAATAGATTTCCGAGGCTAACTGTGATGAATTCCTGCTCTTCGCATAAGATATAATCGGTTTGTAGCGAAGCGGTATTAGGCGTGCTGATTACAATTAAATCATAATACACGATACTAAAACATCCGGCAACTAAACTGTTTTCAATCCGAACAAAAATTCTTTTAGATTCTCCTGCATTGACTAGTTGATAATCCCCTAACGGATTGGTGTCGTTATAAGCATGATTAAAAGTCGCATGGTAACTAAAGTTGAAATAATCGAGCGATAGGGTAGAAGCGACGAAGTAAATATTTCGTTCCGGCAGATAGAATTCTACCGAATTTTCGCCTTCTTCGGTACAACTGATGATATTGTCACTAGCCCCACTCGAAACCATAAGTTGAATTTCGTTCAGGTTAAATTCGCGGTTTCGGATGTTTCCGCAATTATCAGTAACTTGGAAGTTATACGTTCCGGGTTCTAGATTGGTGAAAATATTGTTTTGACCATTGTTTACCACAAAAGGTTCTCCGTTTTTGGTCGTTATAGAATAATTAAGCGGCGGTACACCTTGAGCTTGAATCACTACCGATTGATTTTGACCTTCACAAATGATTCGGTAGGCGTTCACAATTGCTAAATCGCGATAATAATCAAAAGTGTAATAATTTTCTTTAATACATTCCTGAGTCTGGAAAGGCGAATCGGAAGTTATGGTGCGATACGTCTTTACAATTCTAAATTTCCCGAAAATAGCTACATTGATGAGCTCGGGATCGGGAGTAACTATTAATTTTATAGAATTCTCCTCTGTTGGAATTCCGCCACTATAGGCAACTCCGCTATACGGATGCACCCATTGTTGGGTAGTTTCATCAAAATATTGTAACCAAAGAGTGGCATTATAACTACTTGCTATAGCATCCGGACGAATATCTAAATCAAATATATTGCACAACTTGTTTACTGTTATATAAGGTGCTGTGTTGAATAGGTCCGAATTTACAACAGCGGTGGTAATCTCGTGATAGTCGCACGAATCGGTTGCCTCGATGATATAATCCCCTGGAGGCATTTGCGGATAAAACAGCACGCCGTTAGCATTCAAATCTCCGGTGGCATCATACGGCAATGGATGCGGAAATCCATCGGGAGCGCTCAGTATAGTTACTTGAGTTAACACACCACCATTGGGTGTTGCTAGGCGAAGTGTACCGGTAGAATCATCACAATTCACATAACTGCGCGAAAAGAATGAATTATAAGTGGCTTCTTCAATAATAAGTTCATCTTCATATTCAAATCCACACGAATCCACCGTAGCAATAATATAAGTTCCGGCTGGCATCTCATCTAGTCGTAACTCACCATCTTCATTGATAAATTCATCTACCACAACTGGGTAAGGACCTACTTCATCAGGGCCGCTAATGATTTGTGCTGCAACAACGGTTCTGTCGGAGTTAAATTTAACGATTAAATACCCAGAACTACCGGTACAACCAATATTTCCGAAGCCTAATATGCGATCTTCTTCGGCATATACTGATTCAAAACTAATTGTGTCTGTAAATCCGCAACTATCAGTAACTGTAAAAGTATAATGTCCGAACGGCATCGGATTATCCATGTGACCATATTGGATAAAATCATCGAGATGAGTTGGATGGTTTTCGTTAAATTCAAGTGGGTCGAAAGGGTCTTCGCCATCATACGATAAAAATTCGACAGTATAAGGTGCAACTAAATTAGTCATAGTAAGTGCAAATGCAATTACTCCGCATTCATTTCTTCCTGCATCAAAATCCATTTTTACCTCAAAATCAATTTCTTGTTGGAATAAACAATCCAATACAGAGATATCCATAGTTACATTTTCATCCGCATAAAAAGGAATATCAAGATAAATTGAGGTAATACCTTCTATAATATTTACAGTGCCCGAATAATTTTGAGTTCCTCCACTTGAGTAATACACAAAATCAATGGGCGCATTATTGACCTGTGTATCAGATTGAATCAGAAAAGCAACTCGGTAGGTGTCACAATCTATTCGATAAGAATTTGCTCCATCCATCACTACAGCAAAAGAAGTTTCTAATTCTATGGTATGTGTCCGTACATACCCTTCTCCACAATTGTCATAAATACGGATGTTATAAGTTGAATCCGTTAATAATCCGGTAAAAACATTAGAGTCTTGCAGAGGATAGGTATTCGGTCCTTCAAATATTTCATACGAAACTGGTGTTCCGGCGGTAGTAATAACCTCAAGTGTAATTCCGTTACAAGCTGTGGCAGTTTCTACCACATAAAATTGCAAAGGTTCCACCTGATATTCAATAGTAACTTCTATGGATTGCTGGGTGGAATTGCCATTTATAGTTTCAATCGCATAAATTAAATAATTTCCGCCTGCTAAATGTTCTATAAAAGTGGAAGAAGTTACTAGATAAGTAGTGGTCGTGTTTGGAAGCTTATAAATCGCAAAAGTATATTCAGCTAAAGGATTCGGATTTTCTAAGGAAATAGTTATCGTTCCGTTTCCGACACAAGTTTCATCAGTATGGGTAGCCGATACTGAAAACTGTGCTAAAACGCTTTGAGCAACGAATAAAAGAGTAGCTAATAAGTAGTTTTTTGCAATAAACCGTAACACTTTTAGGATTTTTACAACGTAAATATAGTAGTTTTTGATAGAGATGATATACTTTTATGCCGATTTAACGAAAATATTCAATGCAAAATTTTCCGAATACCTTCAAACAACGCCTTCAAGAACGGGAACAAAATCACTCGTTGCGTGGGTTGGTAGTGACTTTAGCTCCGATTGATTTTTCTTCGAATAATTATTTAGGATTAGCGCAAAGCAAAGCTTTATTTGAAGCGACGCATGATTTTTTAGAACGTAAAAATATATTCAAAAATGGCTCTACAGGTTCTCGATTATTGTCCGGAAACGATGCGCTTTTTGAGGAAGTAGAGCGTTTTTTGGCAGATTTTCATAAGAGTGAAGCGGCTCTTCTATTCAATTCGGGTTATGATGCCAATTTAGGATTTTTTAGCGCAATTCCCAGAAATGCAATTATTCTTTTTGACGAATTAGTTCATGCCTCTATCCGTGACGGAATCCGATTATCGAATGCTAAAGCCTACAAATTTGAACACAATAATCTGGAGGATTTAGAACAAAAACTTTTGCGTTTCAAATCGGATGATGCGGAAGTATTTGTGGTGACCGAAAGTGTTTTTTCGATGGATGGCGATAGTCCGGATTTGAAAAAGTTAGTCAAAATCTGCAAAAACCATACGGCTTATCTGATTATTGACGAAGCGCATGGAATCGGCGTTTTTGGCTCAGAAGGTGAAGGATTGGTACAAGCCAATGGATTAGAACAAGACGTTTTTGCTCGTGTGGTAACTTTCGGGAAAGCACTTGGTGTGCATGGAGCAGCAATTGTAGGAAGTAAAGACTTGAAAAGTTATTTGGTGAATTTCTGTCGCAGTTTTATTTACACCACGGCACTTAGTCCGCATAGCGTGGCTTCGATTTTTGTAGCTTATCAATTTATGAAGGAAGCTCACAAGGAAAGAGAATTGCTCATGAATAACATCAATTATTTTAATGAATTATTCGGAATTTACGACAAATCACCCATCAAATCGGTAGTGATAAGCGGAAATGAAAAGGTAAAAAAACAAGCGCAAAAACTAATTGAAAATGGTTTTGACGTACGACCGATTCTTTCGCCAACCGTACCTGAAGGACAGGAGCGATTGCGATTTTGTTTGCATTCGTACAACACTCCGGAACAAATCCTAAAAGTATATGAATTATTGTACGAATAAGCAGTTTATATAAATCGAAAAAGCCACACATTGTGTGGCTTTTCTATTATAATTGAGTTTAAATTATCCTCCGAATTCTTCTTCGCCGAATCCTCCTTCTTGACCGTTACCTCTTTGAGGACGTTCTCTTTCTTTTTGTTTGTTGAATCGGTAAGTGAATGATAAAGAGATTTGTCTTTCTCTCCATTGCATTTCAGAATAGGTGTTTTGAGTCAATAGATTGGTGTAATTCATGTGTTTTCTAGAATTAAACAAATCTTGTACGTTTAGCGTAATAGTTGCTTTGTCTTTCAAAATATCTTTACTGAAAGCCAAATTCGCGTGAGCTACTCCTTTGCTTTTTCCTTGAGCCGTTTTTTCCGGAGCGTTATAAGTTATATTGGTTTGCCAATCAATTTTGTACGGAAGCGTAACTCTAGAAGTCAATCTGGTGAACCAAGAATACGCCACATTGTCAAAGTTTTGTCTTACCAATTGATTGTTCAAATCATAATAGGTATAATCACCTTTGGTTTCGTTTCTGAAGAAGTTAAAACTTCCGTTCAATCTCCACCATTTGTACGGACTGTAATTCAAAGTAAAATCAAATCCGAAACGTTCACGAACACCTAAATTTACAGGCGAAGTTACCAATACATCGATGGAATTGATTTCTTCTACATAACGAACAAATTGAACGGCATCTTCAGTATGATTGAAATACATGGATGAGCTTAAAGTAAGTTTATTGCCCCAACGTTTTAAGAACCCTAAATCAATAGCATCGGTCAAAGAAGGATCCAAATCCGGATTTCCTCTGAATAATGACACATTACTTGATAAGTTTGAGAACGGGTTGATTGAACGCGAACGCGGTCTAGAAATTCTTCGGCTGTAGCTTAACGAGATGTTAGTATTATCTGTAAATTCATACGTCAAGAATGCACTCGGGAAGAAGTTGTTGTATTCTTTGGTTCTGAAAATCGAGTGTGTGAATTGGTTAATATCCACACGAGTATCTTCCCAACGAATACCTCCCATATATGAGAATTTCCCGATTTTACTACCAAATTGTGTATAGAATGCATTTACATTTTCTTTGTACTCTAGTATGTTGGAATACGCTGGGTCATTTTCCCAAACCGAAGTATCTTCGTTATAATTTTCTACTTTATAATCTGTAACAAGTTTTACGAAACTTCCTCTATAACCCGCTTCGAATTGGCTTTTTTCTCCGATTGGTAATACATAATCGGTAGATACTAAATGACGATTTTGTTTTTGATCATTGGCTGTTCTCTCTAAACCGGTAATTTCGTCCAGAGTTAAGTTTCTTGAAGTAATGTTTGAAAATTCTTTGTCTTTATTGAATGAAGTAGAGAAATCTACAGTCAGTTTATGACCTTCTTTAGCGAATTTTTTAGAGAAATTAGTCGAATAATCTACTACTTGATTGTCTCCTTCTTCGAAGTTGTTTCTGGATGTTTTTTGAAGTAACGAACGGTTGGCATCAAAGTAATCAATATTTACATCGGTCGGATTTTCTGAATCAGATTTTCTGAGTGATAAGGTATTTGTCCAAGCGAAACTATCAGTTAGGTTCCATTCGATTCCGAAGTTTCCGTTGTATCCTTTATTAGTTCTTTCGTTCGTACGTTTTTCGTAAATAAATCCAGTTGTTTCTCCGGTATTCGGATTCAGATTTTCAATATCGTTCAATGCATTTCCTCTTCCGTCTCTATAATTGTAGGCTTGAGTCGTGAAAACATTGAATTCTTTGGTTTTATAGTTAATATTAGCACTTAATCCGTGGTTTGCCGGATCTCCGGTAGTGGCAATGAATGTTCCGTTAATACCGTTGTTTTTTCCTTTACGTAAAATAATATTGATGATACCACCACCACCTTCTGCTTCATAACGCGATGACGGGTTGGTGATTACTTCTACTTTTTCTACTGAATCTGCAGGAAGCATTTTTAAAGCGTCATTCACATTAATACCGGCAAGTCCTGATGGTTTTCCGTCGATTAAGATACGTACATTGCTATCACCTCTAAGGCTAACATTTCCTTCAACATCAACAGTAACCGAGGGTACATTGTCCAATACATCGCTGATGGTTCCACCTTTTACCATCATATCTTTTCCTACGTTATATACGCGTTTGTCGAGTTTCATCTCAACAGTCGAGGTTTCGGCAATGATTTCGATGCCTTCGATTATTTGTGAGTCACTCTCCAGAGCAATCACGCCTAAATCAATATTTTTTGCTACAGATATATTCTGCGTATAAGGTTTGAATGAAATAAAGTCAATTTTCATTAAGTAATCCCCAAAAGGAACATCTACAGAAAAGGTCCCGTTAAGGTCAGTTGTTCCTCCAAAAATAGCATCGGGATTTGTGGAGCTTTGAATGTAAATTACAGTGTACTCCAATGGTTGATTGGTAAGTTTGTCTACTACTTTTCCGGATACTTTAAAGCTTGGTTGAGCAAACAAAAAAGAAGAAAAAAGGGTGAATAAAACTAGATGTAAATATTTCATTGTTATATTGTTTTAACGGCGCAAAATTAGAAATTACCCCACTCTTTACATCACAAACATTTGTTAAGTTTGTGAATTTTGGGAGTAAATTCAAGTATTTTAGAATTATTCTATAAAATTTCGTGAATTTTTTCAGTTGGTCTTCCGATTACAGCTTTATTTCCATTTACCACAATCGGTCTTTCGATAAGGTTCGGATAATCTGTCATGGCTTGTATAATTTCTTTTTCGCTCAACTCTTTTCCTTTGAAATTCTCTTTCCAAATAGCTTCGTTTTTTCGAACGAGTTCTATAGCCGGAATATTTAACTTTTTCAAGAGATCTGTTATTTCTTGTGCAGATAGGGGATTGTCCATGTATACTACTTTGGAAAATTCCGCTCCGGAATTTTCCAGAAATTGAAGTCCTTCTCTGGATTTACTGCATCTTGGGTTGTGATAAATGGTAATCATATATTTTTTATTTGTTTTACAAATTTACTTAAATTGCTCCAAAATATAGATTATGGAATTTATACTACAAGCACTCAAAGGTAAAAACCATTGGTGGAGAACCTTAATTATAACGGTATTGTTTATCGGTACAATGGGTTCGAGTTATTTTTTAGCCAAAGATTTATCTGCCGAAGATATTCAGCGAATGATGTCTCCGACCGGAATTAAAAACGTGGATTTAATTCTTCAATTATTGCAATTCGGGTTTTTGTTAGGATTGTTTTTTGCGCTCTTTTACTTATTGCATAGACGTAGTATAATTACCCTCACTACCGCTCGACCGAAAATAGATTTCAAGCGATTTTTCTTCGTAACGTTTTTGGTAATTATTCTTCAGACTGTATTTTTTGTGATTACCTATTGGATAGATAGTAGTCATATTGCTTGGAATTTTGATTCAATGAAATTTTTTATTTTGTTGGTAATCTGTGTTTTACTTCTTCCGATTCAGATTGGATTCGAAGAATATTTCTTTAGAGGCTATTTGATGCAGCAAATCGGCGTGAAAACCAAATCGGTTTGGGTTTCGCTCATTATCAGTTCGGTATTTTTTGGATTAGCCCATAGCGCGAACCCCGAAGTAGCTGAAATCGGATTTAAATTAATGGTTTTCTACATCGGGACAGGATTGTTTTTGGCGGTGATTACCTTGCTAGATGACGGGTTAGAACTTCCGTTAGGATTCCATTTTGCGAATAATTTGATGTCGGCTATACTGGTCACTTCAGATTTTGCTGTACTTCAGACGGATGCTATGTTTGTGTATACAGGTGAGGCGGATAGCGAAAGTATGTTTAGCGAAGCGGTTATTTCGATGCTAGTTACCTATCCTATCTTCTTGTATATTTTAAGTAAAAAATACAACTGGAACTGGTCGAAGTTGTTACGACCTTAAAAAAAACGATTTTCGGAGAATATCTGTAATAATATTCTGTAAATTTGGTAAATGATGACGTATGAGTTTGTACATAATCGATTCCGTTTGAACGGAAATCATTATACCAAAAAAGATTTGGTGGATATTGCTGTGGAACTCATTAAAGAAGGAAGTGCTTATCAAAAACAACTGGGTTTATTCTTTTTGGATTGGTTTGATCAATCTCCCGAAATTACTCTTAAAACATCAGGAACTACTTCCAAACCCAAAGAAATTTTAGTGCAAAAACAAGCCATGGTCAATTCGGCTTTGGCTACGGGCGAATTTTTTGAGCTTCTTCCGGGTGATCACTCTTTGTGTTGCCTACCGGTGAATTTCATTGCCGGAAAAATGATGATGGTGCGCGCATTAGTCTTAGGGCTGGAATTAGAATTTGTAGAACCCTCAGCTCGACCGCTCGAGCAATCCAACAAAAAATACCATTTTGTAGCTCTTACGCCGATGCAGGTCGAAGAATCAATCGATCAATTAGATCGCATTAATAAAATCATCATTGGTGGCTCGCAGGTCAATCCGGATTTACAGAAGAAACTCAAAGGAATTCCTTCTGAGATTTATGAAACGTACGCTTCTACCGAAACGCTCACGCATATAGCCGCTCGAAATATTTTGGAGCCGAATTTTAAATTGTTGCCCGGCGTGTCGATTCATACCGACAATCGCGGATGTTTGGTGATTAAGGCACCTAGAATTTCAGACCAAGAAATTGTAACTAATGATTTGGTCGATTTAAAATCGGATACAGAATTTACGTGGATTGGTCGTGTCGATAACGTGGTGAATAGTGGCGGAATTAAACTTTTTCCGGAGGTTATAGAAAGTAAATTACAACAGAAAATACCGCATCGATTTTTTGCAGGAGGAATTCCGGATCAAAAACTAGGAGAGAAGCTTGTGTTAGTTATTGAAGCTGCTCCGTATGAACTTGATAAAAACCTATTTGATGCTCTAGATAAATATGAAATACCCAAACAAGTGTTTTTCAGCGACGAATTTCTAGAGACCGAAAGCGGAAAAATAAAAAGATTAGAAATTCTCAAATCCTTACCTCTTTAACCACCTTTCCCGATGAACCACTCCAAACTGAAAATTCAATTTTCCTTTTACGTCATTTTGATTTTTTGTTCTATTACTTCAAGAATTTCTGCACAACAAGCCGAACCCAATAGAATTTATTTGAATTTTTTAAATGCTAATCAAAACATTACGCAATCTTTGATTTCGTATCACGCACAAGCTACCAATGGGTATGATTTCGGAATAGATTCTGAATTGTTTAATTATACAGGCACTGCTTTATACAGTTTGATTGATGGCTCAGAGAGTTATTATGTGATTCAAGCCAGAGCTTTGCCTTTTGTAAATACCGATAAAGTCTCGTTAGGTATACGTATAATAAATGCCGGAAATTATACCATCGCATTAGGAACAACTCAAGGAATTTTTGCGGGTAATATGCCCATTTACATCAAAGACAAACTCAACAAAGTGATTTTTAATTTACGTAATGGCAGTTTTACTTTTTATAGCGTAGCCGGAACATTTAACGATCGTTTTGAATTGGTGTATTTGGAAGGAGAAAGTATTTGGACAGGTTCAGAATGGGAGTATGGAACTCCGCATTTGCAAAAAGACGTGCTAATAGATGCAGATCTTACTATTAATGAGGATTATGTAAACGAATTCGGCGAGGCAGAATTTGGTGATGTTACCCTTTCAGAAAACGGAAGGCTCACGATTGATTCGGGATATAGTATGACGATAAACGGAAGGATTATTCAAAATAATTCGGCTTCAAATTTTTTGGTTAAACACGGAGCTAACCTTATTCAGACTCAAGGCGAAATCAACGTAGGTGAAATTACAGTTCGCCGCACTGCACAAATCAAGCATCTGGATTATACGATTTGGTCTTCACCGGTTGCAGGACAAGCTTTACAAGCTTTTTCGCCTTATACGTTACCCAATAGAATTAGAACCTATAACGGAGCGCCCGAAGTTAATACTTGGGTAATCACAACAGGAAACTTTGAGGCAGGAAAAGGTTATATGTTCCGCGCACCAAACGTATTTGATGCACCTTATCCCAATGCGTATAGTTGGACAGGTAATTTTGTTGGAGTTCCTCACAATCACGATGTCATAGCTACTTTTGTAAATACCGGGAATTTTCAGTCGGTTGGGAATCCGTATCCATCGAATATCAATAGAGCTACTTTTCATCAAGAAAATCCAAATGTGGGTGCTTTGTATTTCTGGACCAATACGTTCGGAGCGGATACTAACGGAAATTATTTAGGCAATAACTGGAAAATAGTAAATACGTTGGGCGAATCAACTTCGGTGGTAGATGGTTCTTATGAGCCGGTACAGCAGATTTCGGTAGGGCAAGGGTTTTTAGCAAGAATGTACAATAATGAATCACAAGTTGTTTTTACTAACGAAATGAGAATTTCAGCCAGTGCTACATTTTATAAATCCATCACAACCGAAAACCACAGATATTGGTTGAACTTACAAAATGAGAATCAGTCATTAAATCAAATGTTAGTGAGCTATAACGCTTCATCGAGCAATGACTTAGATTTAGGCATAGATGCTTCACTCTTCAATTATTCAGGTTCTGCAATTTATAGTTTGATTGAAAATAGTGATGAGAAATTCGCGATTCAAGGTAGAGCATTGCCATTTGAAAATAATGACATTGTTCCACTTGGATTTAAAGCGACTGAGGTAGGTAGTTATACAATTTCATTAGCTAATTTCGATGGACTATTCGCTGAAGGACAAAACATTTATTTGAGAGATAAATTCACTCAAGTAGAACACGACCTAAAAGCCTCAAATTATGAATTTGTATCCGAGCAAGGAACTTTCAACGAGCGATTCGAAGTGGTTTACACGACTCAATCACTTAGCGTAAGTAATCCAAATCTTGAAAATAGCTGGATAGTTTACAAAAACGAAAATATGTTTAATATCCTGACTCAAGGATTTGAAATGAAAGATGTGGTTGTGTATGATATGTTGGGTAGAATAATTTATGATGCAAAAGATTTACATTCATATTCACATCAATTTAACTCTTCAGGAGCCAACCAAGTGCTGATTGTGAAAGTGATTACAGGTGACGAACAAGAATTGATAAAAAAAGTCAATTAGTAAATTGAGATTAGTTTTAACCAAAAACCTCTATCCTGAAAAGGGTAGAGGTTTTTTTATGAAGACTTACGATTTTACAGTATTTAATTTACTGTTTCGGATTCCGTATAAGAAGTAAATTACCAATCCGATAATGAGCCAAATCAAGAAAAATATCCAGTTTTTGAGTCCTAATTCCGCCATCATATAAAAGCAACACAACATTCCGGCAAGCGGGATAAAAGTCATTTTACGAACGATAGAAATAAGCGTCATTCCTACAAAAATCAGGATAAATATCCACATCGGGATTTTATGTTTGAACAAATCCCAACCGGTTTCCATTATTCCGTCAGCATTGGCTTGGGGTTGGTTGGTGAAAAACGCAATAGTTTCTTCAGCGAAATAATTCCAAAGTATAAATACGACCAAAGCAAAAACTACAGGCATCACATAAGCCGAATTGATGTACGGAACTTTGAATTTTCCGCGCGGACCGTTTTTATTACTTTCTAATTTCAATACACCGGCACATACCAAGACAAAGGCAAATAACGTCCCGATACTACATGCATCCACCACCATTTCTAAATCAGTTACCAAAATCGGAAGGGCAACAACCAATCCGGTTACGACTGTCGCATACGATGGAGTTTTGTATTTCGGATGGATTTTGGAGAATTTTTCAGGTAATAGTCCGTCGCGGCTCATGGTCATCCAAATACGTGGTTGCCCAAGTTGAAATACCACAAAAACGCTCGCCATCGCTACAACTGCACTGATAGCAATTACACCCGATAACCATTGTAAATCCTGAACTTTCGAGAATACATACGCCAATGGATCGCCTACATTGAGTTCCGAATAATGAACAAGTCCGGTAATGACAAGCGCAATGGCAACATATAACACCGTACAGATAATAATAGCGGCAAAAATTCCGCGAGGCAAATCGCGCTGCGGATTTTTACATTCTTCGGCAGTGGTCGAAATAGCATCAAATCCGATATAAGCAAAGAAAACCGAACTAATTCCTGCCAATACTCCACTAATTCCGTTTGGGGCAAACGGACTCCAATTATCGGTATTCACATAAAATGCACCAACGACAATCACCAGTAACACCACGGCAACTTTAAGAATTACCATTATATTACTTGCTTTTCGGCTTTCATTAATGCCTCTATAAACTAATGAAGTGATTAAAAAAGTGATTAAAAGCGCAAATACATCCACCACAAGTGGAAATCCAATGTTTGGTGCATTTGTATAAGCTAAGTATTTCGGAACTTCGTAAGCGAATTGATTAGATGCTTGCAGGGCTTCTAAAGTAGCCCCCTTATTGAGTTCGGCTTGGATGGTTTCAAATCCTTTTTGAGCCGTAAAATAATCCATTGTCATCCATTCGGGGATATGCACGCTGGGAAAACTATTGAGCAAATTGGTAAAATAATCACTCCACGAGATGGCTACCACAATGTTTCCGATAGCATATTCCATAATAAGTGCCCAACCAATTACCCAAGCAAACAATTCTCCAAAAGCCACATAACTATAGGTATAAGCACTACCGGAAACAGGAACTAATGAAGAAAATTCGGCATAAGCGAAAGCTGTAAAAGCACAAGCTAGTGCTGTAAACAAGAAAAGGAACACCACCGCAGGTCCTCCTTCATAACTTGCTCTACCGATTGTTGAAAAAATTCCCGCTCCGATAATGGCAGCAATCCCGAAGGCGGTCAAATCGCGAACGCCTAATTTTTTAGCAAGGCTGTGTTGCTCAGATTGAGCTAATATATCTGTTACGCTCTTTTTTCGAAATAAATTAGAAAATGACATACATACATTTTTAGGAGTGTAAATATATAAATTTCTTAAAAGCGTATCGGATAAAAAAAGGAGCTTAAAAAGCTCCTTCGGTTTATTAGAATCTATATCTGATTCCCAATGCAATGTCTGGTCCTATATCATCTTTGTAATCGTCGTTGAAGTACAATTCTGGTCTGATGTCTAGTGAAAGTTGGATTGGGGCTTCTCTGAAGTTGTATTCAATACCGATTTGTCCGGCAACAAGAGCAAAACTTCCACTATCTTTTACACCGTGATGGTTATAAGACCAACTTCCTACACCAGCACCTACACCGGCATACCAGTTAAATCCGCCTTCTATATTCCAAACCCATTGGTAAGTACCTACAAGTTTAAAGGCATCTACGTGATTATTACTTCTCCAACCTAAATCCAATTCTAAACGATTGTTTTTAGATAATCCTCTTTGGTAAGAAACTTCCATCCCGAATCCATCATTATCACCTATACGCAAACCCAGTGCATTTTTTGAAATGTCTTGCGCTTGAGCCATAAATGAAAAACCAAATAGAGCAATAGCAGTTAAAAATAAATTTCTCATAAGTTTTGTTTTTATGTTATGTTAACCGAATTAACAAAAAATAAGCCAATTTTAAGTATTTTTTATAAGTTGTTGATTTTTAATTTTTTACAATTATTGATTTTACGCCTCTTTAATTGAACTGTGGTAATTTGATTGTTGACTTTTCCCTATTTGTGTAGAATAGTAGAATTTCTTGGCAACAAAAGGGTAGAGTTAAAATCTGTGGGATTTTCAATTTAAAAAATTATATTTGTTAGCTTAAATTTAATTAATTACAGTTATGCAAAACATTCCAAGTGTGGATTTACGTGATTTCCTATCGGACGACCCGGTACGTAAACAAAAATTTGTAAATGAAATCGGAAAAGCATACGAAGAAATTGGCTTTGTTGCACTCAAAGGTCACTTTCTTGATGACAAATTAGTTGATGAATTATACGGAGAAGTGCGCAACTTCTTTAATCTTCCTTTGGAAACAAAAACCAAATATGAAATTCCGGGAATCGGAGGACAAAGAGGGTATGTTTCGTTTGGAAAAGAAAGTGCAAAAGGTAGAAGTGCAGGAGACTTAAAAGAGTTTTGGCATTTCGGACAATACGTGTCTGAAGGATCAAAATACGAATCAGAATATCCTGCGAATGTAACCGTTGAAGAACTTCCTAAATTTAACGAAGTAGGAAAACAAGCCTACAAAATGCTTGAGAAAACAGGAGTTTATGTGCTTCGTGCTTTGGCTTTATATTTAGGATTAGACGAGTTTTATTTTGATAATTATATCAAAGACGGAAACAGTATCTTACGTCCAATTCACTATCCTCCAATCACTGAGGAGCCTAAAGATGCCGTAAGAGCTGCTGCTCACGGAGACATCAATTTGATTACGCTACTCATGGGAGCGCAAGGAAAAGGTCTTCAGGTGCAAAATCACAATGGGGAGTGGATTGACGCAATTGCCCAAGATGATGAGCTAGTAATCAACGTGGGCGATATGCTTTCAAGACATACCAACAACAAACTCAAATCAACTATCCACCAAGTGGTGAATCCGCCAAGAGAATTGTGGGGAACTTCACGTTATTCGATTCCGTTCTTTATGCATCCGGTAAGCGAAATGAAACTGAATGTTTTAGAAAATTGTATCGATGAGAATAATCCTAAAAAATTTGACGATATCACGGCAGGAGAATTCCTTTACGAAAGATTGGTCGATTTAGGATTGATTAAAAAATAAAACAATTTAGGTTGTTATACCCAACTCCGTCAGCGTTTTAAACGCTGTCGGAGTTTTTGTTTTTATAGAATTCCAAACCCTAAAAAATCTCTGTATCTTTGTTTCTTTGAACCTAGAAAAATGAAAAACAAAAAAACAAACGATTTAAGCGCTTTAGGTGGATTTGTGTTTTCTACCAATAAAGATTTTGACTTTTCAGAGCCAGAAGAAACTACCGAAACGCCTTTAAATAATAAACAGTACTTGGAAGCTCATCTGGATAAGAAAAACAGAGCCGGAAAAATTGCCACCATTATTAAAGGTTTTGTTGGTACAGAAGAGGACTTAAAAGAATTGGCCAAAAAACTAAAAACTTTGTGTGGGGTAGGAGGTAGCCATAAAGACGGAGAAATCATCATTCAAGGAAATTTCCGCGATAAGATTATGGAATACTTGAAAAAAGAAGGATATAACGTAAAAAGAGTCGGAGGATGACAACAGCAGAACTAGTCTTTTGGGCGATTATTATTTTGAATGTGCTCGTTAGTTATAAAGGATTTAATGACGCTTCATTTTTTCGAAAGAATGAATTTCATATCGGCAGCATCAAGACAGGAGAGAAATACCGCCTGATTACTTCCGGATTCTTGCATGCCGATTTGATGCACCTGCTCTTTAATATGTTGACCTTTTATTTTTTCGGACCAACTGTATTGGCTATTTTAGGTGTGTGGGGAATGCTGATTATCTATTTCGGAAGTTTGATTTTTGGAAGTTTACTCACTTTATATATGTATAAAAACGATTATGGTTATCGCGCAGTTGGAGCTTCGGGTGCTGTAACCGGAATTATTTTTAGTGCTATATTGTTTAATCCCGATGCGAATTTATACTTGTTTTTTGCATTGCCTATTCCGGCGTATTTGTTTGGGATTGGTTATTTGTTTTATTCTATATACGGAATGAAAACTAAAAATGACAACATCGGACATACGGCTCACTTCGGAGGAGCTATTGCTGGATATTTGCTCACGCTGGTTTTGATGCCACAATTATTGTGGTACAGCACTAAGATGGTGATTCTGTTGGCGATCCCTATTTTGGTTTTGTTTTACCTAATTCGCACCAACAGGTTAAAATAGTTTTTCATTATTGCTAGTGCCCAATTTGTGGCACAACATTTGAAAAATGACTTCTCAGAATTTTAAAAACTTATATTGTATGAAAAAAATATTTTTATTCCTTGCTCTTATGACCATGACAACTCATTATTCACAAGATAAAGTAGTGTTACAACCTCAAATCTCGGTTTCCGGTGAAGGAAAAGTAAAAGTCGTGCCGGACGAAGTGGTAATTACTGTTGCGGTAGAAACCAAAGGAGAGAATTCTTCAAAAGTTAAATCAGATAACGATGCTACCGTAGATAAAGTGCTTAAATATCTGTATTCGACCAAAATTGATAAAAAAGATATCAAAACCGATCGCGTTTCGCTTTATCCGATGTATGATTATAATAAGAAGAAAAACTATCATTTCGCATCGCAAACCATTTCTATTACCTTGAGAGATTTATCGCAATATGATGTCATTATGCAAAAGCTAACGGAAAATGGAGTAAATCGAGTAGACGGAGTTACGTTTCAATCTTCCAAAATAGAACAATTAAAATCTGAAGCTCGTGTATTAGCAGTGAAAGATGCTCAGAAAAAAGCAAATGATTTTGCAGGAGCTTTAAATCAAAAAGTAGGAAAAGCGATTTTGGTTTCCGATAATTCACAGTCGTTTTACAATCCTCCGATGTATAAAAACGTAATGCTTGCCGAGGCTGAAATGGCGGATAATTCTCGTGAAACTCTTGCTCCGGGCGAGATGGAGGTAAATGTAAACGTAAATATCACATTTGTTTTGGAATAACAAAATTTGTTATATATTTGCACCTCGCAAAAGAGAGGAGGTGTTATACTATGTTGATTATACCAATTAAAGACGGAGAAAATATCGATAGAGCGCTAAAACGCTATAAGAGAAAATTTGACAAAACAGGAGTAGTTCGTCAGTTAAGAGCGCGTCAAGCTTTTACTAAACCTTCTATCACCAGAAGAGCTCAAATCCAGAAAGCACAATATATCCAAGGACTTAGAGATAGCCTTGAGAATTAATTTGTGATTTTACTCAAATAATTTACCGTTGGTCTTTAAAGTTTTCATAACTTTGATACCAACGGTTTTTTTATGGATAAAAATGTAATTGCTTTCGGTGACTATTTGCTCAAAGAGAAAAACTATTCCAAGCTCACCGTTAATTCCTACCTTCAAGATTTAGGTTTTTTTAGTGAATACTTATCCACTACCTATGATATTTCGGTTTTAAGTCAAGTAAAGTATCCTCAAATTCGCTCTTGGATAGTGTTTTTGGTGGATAGCGGTATTTCTAATGTATCTGTAAACCGAAAAATAGCTTCCCTAAAAGCTTTCTATAAATTTTTACTGAAAATTAAAGAAGTGGAGTCTTCACCGCTTTCCAAACATCAACCGTTAAAAACAGCTAAAAAAGTTCAAATTCCTTTTTCAAGCAAAGAAATCAATTTGGCAATTGATGTTGTAAACAGTCAGGAAACTATTGCGGATAGTTTTGAAACGACGCGCGATAAACTTATTATCGAGTTGTTTTACGCTACCGGAATGCGTAGAGCAGAGCTGATGAATCTCAAGCTTAATAGCTTTGATTTGTCGTCCAAAACAGTTAAGGTATTAGGGAAAAGAAACAAAGAACGAATCATTCCGCTGTTAGAACCGATTGTCGATTTGGTAAAGAATTATTTACAGAAGCGTTCGGAGCTTATTTTTATAAAAGATACAGACTGTTTTTTCTTGACCAAAAGCGGGGTTAAATTATATGAAATGCTTGTGTATCGAGTAATAAAGTCGTATTTTAGTGTCGTGTCAGAAAAAGTAAAGCAAAGCCCGCACGTCTTGCGTCATTCTTTTGCGACTCATTTGCTCGATAATGGAGCAGATTTGAATTCGGTAAAAGAATTATTAGGTCATTCGAGTTTAGCTTCGACACAAATTTATGTGAATAGTAGTTTGTCTGAGCTCAAAAAGGTACATGCCAAAGCTCATCCAAGAAATAAAAGTTAGATTTGTTTAATTTTAAATTTTTAATGTTATGAAAGTAAATTTAAATGCAGTAGGATTTTCAGTTGATAGAAAACTTGTTGATTTTATTCAGATAAAATTAGATAAAATAGAGAAATTTTATGACAGAGTAGTTGGGGCAGATGTGTACCTAAAGGTCGAGAACACAAGCGAAAAGGAAAATAAATTGGTGGAAGTAAGGGTTAATATTCCGGGGAATGATTTGGTGGTAAGCAAGCAAGCAAAATCCTTTGAAGAAGCGGTGGATTTATCTTGTGAATCCCTCGAAAGATTACTGGTTCGACACAAAGAAAAATCACGTTAAGAAAAAAAAGTCGAAAAAAATTTTGATTGAAAAATATTTTTTCTACATTTGCAGTCCGTTAGAAATAGCGGACTACTTTTTGAAAGTTCATTTTAGAAATGCTGATATAAATAAGCCGAATTAATTCGGGTTATTGGTTAAAGGGAAGATACTCAAGCGGCCAACGAGGACGGACTGTAAATCCGTTGGGAAACCTTCGCAGGTTCGAATCCTGCTCTTCCCACTAATTCGGCTTTTAGTGATAAAAGCCGAATTATTTTATTTGAACTCTCTGCCGGTGTAGCTCAGGGGTAGAGTGCTTCCTTGGTAAGGAAGAGGTCACGGGTTCAAATCCCGTCATTGGCTCAAAATGTTTGAAATTGAACACTATTATATAACTAAGATTAAATTTTTTTAAAATGGCAAAAGAAACCTTTGATCGTTCGAAGCCGCACTTGAATATCGGTACTATCGGACACGTAGATCACGGAAAAACAACTTTAACTGCTGCGATTACTAAAGTATTGGCTGATGCAGGATTATCAGAGGCTAAATCTTTCGATCAGATCGATAACGCTCCTGAAGAAAAAGAAAGAGGTATTACTATCAATACTTCTCACGTAGAGTACGCTACGGCTAACCGTCACTATGCGCACGTTGACTGTCCAGGTCACGCGGATTACGTTAAAAACATGGTAACTGGAGCTGCTCAAATGGATGGTGCTATTCTTGTAGTTGCTTCTACAGATGGTCCAATGCCTCAAACTCGTGAGCACATCCTATTAGGACGTCAAGTTGGTATTCCTCGTATGGTTGTATTCATGAACAAAGTGGATATGGTTGATGATGCTGAATTGTTAGAGCTTGTTGAAATGGAAATCCGTGACTTATTGTCATTCTATCAATATGATGGAGATAACGGTCCAGTAATTAAAGGTTCTGCTTTAGGAGCTTTAAATGGTGAGCCGAAATGGGTTGCAACAGTAATGGAGCTTATGGATGCTGTGGATTCTTGGATTGAAGAGCCAGTTCGTGATAAAGAAAAACCATTCTTGATGCCAGTTGAAGATGTGTTCACTATTACAGGTCGTGGTACTGTTGCTACAGGACGTATCGAAACTGGAGTAGCTAACACAGGTGATGCTGTTGAAATCATCGGTATGGGTGCTGATAAATTGACTTCTACAATTACAGGGGTTGAGATGTTCCGTAAAATCCTTGATAGAGGAGAGGCTGGAGATAACGTAGGTCTACTACTTAGAGGTATCGATAAAGCTGATATCCGTCGTGGTATGGTTATCGTGAAACCAGGATCTGTTAAACCACACGCTAAATTTAAAGCTGAGGTTTACGTTCTTAAGAAAGAAGAAGGTGGACGTCACACTCCATTCCACAATAACTACCGTCCTCAGTTCTATGTACGTACAACTGACGTAACAGGTTCTATTACTTTACCTGATGGAGTAGAGATGGTTATGCCTGGTGATAACTTAACTATTCACGTAGACTTGTTAAGTCCTATCGCATTATCAGTAGGTTTACGTTTTGCTATCCGTGAAGGAGGTAGAACAGTAGGTGCTGGTCAGGTTACTGAAATTCTAGACTAATTTAATTAGAATAAGATAAAAGCTGACAAAAACTACTTATGTGGTTTTTGTTGGCTTTTTAACGAACGGGTGTAGTTCAAGGGTAGAATAGCGGTCTCCAAAACCGTTGATGGGGGTTCGAATCCCTCCACCCGTGCAAAAGGAAATGATATGTTAAGCTATATAAAAGAATCTTTTTCGGAATTGAAGAACAATGTGTCTTGGCCGGAGTGGGCTGAGGTGCAACGTCTTACGATTATCGTTGCTATATTTTCTGTACTTTTTGCACTTGCTACTTGGGGTGCAGATGAGTTACTAGTGAAAATTATTGCTAATTTCTTTTCTTTGATAAACGGATAACTTCTGAGTAATGATCGAGAATAATACAAAGAAATGGTACGTAGTTAGGGCTGTTAGTGGTCAAGAGAATAAGGTGAAGACTTATATCGAAACTGAAATTAACAGATTTGATTTGTCTGACTATGTTTCTCAAGTTCTTGTTCCTACAGAAAAAGTAATTCAAGTTAGAGACGGTAAAAAAATTAGTAAAGAAAGAGTTTACTTTCCTGGTTATGTAATGATTGAGGCTAATCTTGTTGGAGAGGTACCTCACATTATTAAATCTATTTCTGGGGTTATTGGTTTTTTAGGAGAAACTAAAGGAGGTGATCCTGTGCCTTTAAGACAATCTGAAGTAAATAGAATGCTTGGTAAAGTGGATGAACTTACTGTACAAGCTGATGTACAAAATATTCCTTTTACTCTTGGAGAGACTGTTAAAGTAATTGACGGACCGTTCAATGGATTTAATGGTACAATTGAGAAAATCAATGAAGAGAAACGTAAACTAGAAGTAATGGTTAAGATTTTTGGAAGAAAAACACCATTAGAACTTAGTTTTATGCAAGTTGAAAAAGTATAATTGTTACATATTTTTATAAACCACATCTTGCTTCCAATTGAGATGTAAATTTTTTTTAAAATGGCAAAAGAAGTTAGTAAAGTAGTTAAACTACAAGTTAAGGGAGGTGCTGCGAACCCATCGCCACCGGTTGGACCTGCTTTGGGAGCTGCTGGGGTTAACATCATGGAGTTCTGTAAGCAATTTAATGCTAGAACACAAGATAAACCTGGCAAAGTATTACCGGTACAAATTACCGTGTACAAAGACAAATCATTTGATTTTGTTATCAAAACGCCACCTGCTGCAATCCAATTGCTAGAGGCTGCTAAAATTAAATCAGGTTCAGGACAACCTAACCGTAAAAAAGTTGCAAGCGTTTCTTGGGATCAAATCAAAACTATCGCTGAAGATAAAATGCCTGACTTAAACGCATTTACAATCGAATCAGCTATGAGTATGATCGCAGGAACAGCTCGTTCTATGGGTATAACAGTATCAGGAACAGCTCCTTTTTAATTTTTAAAGTAGAAAGAAATGGCAAAATTGACTAAAAAGCAAAAAGAAGCGGCTTCAAAAATTGAAAAGAATAAATTGTATTCTTTGAAAGATGCTGCTGCTTTATTAAAAGAAGTTGCTTACGCAAAATTTGATGAGTCTGTTGATATAGCTGTTCGTTTAGGAGTTGATCCTAGAAGAGCTAATCAAATGGTTAGAGGAGTGGTAACACTTCCTCACGGGACTGGTAAAGATGTTAGAGTTCTTGCTCTTGTTACTCCAGATAAAGAAGCTGAAGCTAAAGCGGCTGGAGCTGATTTCGTTGGACTTGATGATTATCTACAAAAGATAAAAGATGGTTGGACAGATGTTGATGTTATCATCACTATGCCAGCTGTTATGGGTAAATTAGGTCCATTAGGACGTATCTTAGGACCTCGTGGTCTTATGCCAAACCCTAAAACAGGTACAGTAACCATGGATGTTGCTAAAGCTGTTCAAGAGGTAAAATCAGGTAAAATTGATTTTAAAGTTGATAAAACAGGTATTGTTCACGCAGGTATCGGTAAAGTATCATTCGATGCTGATAAAATTGCTGACAATGCTCAAGAGATTATCCAAACATTAATTAAACTTAAACCAACTGCTGCAAAAGGTACTTATATCAAGAGTATTCACTTATCAAGTACGATGAGTCCAGGAATAGCTTTAGATACTAAGGCAGTATAATACAATTTAATTATGACTAGAGAAGAAAAATCAATCGCTATTCAGGATTTAACTGCACAGTTGTCTGATGCTAGTATAGTGTACCTTGCAGATATTTCTGGATTAAATGCTCAAACTACTTCTGATTTAAGAAGAGCTGCATTTAAAGCAGGAATTAAATTAGAGGTTGTTAAAAATACATTGCTTGCTAAAGCAATGGATGCTGATCAGAAAAATTTTGGTGATTTACCATCAGTTCTGAAAGGGAATACAGCTATATTTATTGCAGATGTTGCTAATGCAAACGGTCCTGCTAAAATTATCAAAGAATTCCGTAAAAAATCTGATAAACCAGTTCTTAAAGGAGCTTTCATTAATGAAGAAATCTTTATTGGTGACAACCAATTAGATAGTCTTGCTGCTCTTAAATCGAAAGAAGAAGTTATCGGAGAAATTATTGGATTACTACAATCTCCTGCTCAAAGAGTTATTTCAGCTCTTAAGAATCAATTCAAAGACGGAGATCAAGAGTAATCTGATGCTTAATTTGCGCACTTATTAAAACATATATTTAAAACATTAAAAAGCTAGAAAAATGGCAGATTTAAAACAATTCGCAGAACAATTAGTTAATTTAACAGTAAAAGAAGTTAATGAATTAGCTACTATTTTAAAAGATGAGTATGGTATTGAGCCTGCTGCTGCTGCTGTAGTAGTTGCTGGTGGAGGTGATGCTGGAGCTGCTGCTGAAGAGCAAACAGAATTTACAGTAGTATTAAAAGATGCTGGAGCTTCTAAATTAGCAGTTGTTAAAGCTGTGAAAGAACTTACAGGACTAGGTCTTAAAGAGGCTAAAGATGTAGTTGATGGTGCTCCTGCTAACGTTAAAGAAGGAGTTTCTAAAGACGAGGCTGAAGGTCTTAAAAAGGCTTTAGAAGAGGCTGGAGCTGTAGTAGAGCTTAAGTAATTAATATTGCTTTATAAGCTAGGTTTAGACCTTAGAGTACACACTCAAAGGTCTAAACCATTTTTCGTATAATAAAATTAGATATCGGGTTTTATTATTTTCAATAGTTTATAATACGAAAAAGTTTTTGTCAATACGAAGAAAAAAAGCACTTTAGCTGATATACTAATTTGTTTTTAGAGATGTATTGATTACAAAAAGAAAGTATTAGATAAACAGTGTTCTAACACAAAAATTACTTTTTTTTAAATCAAAATTTTGTCCATTGATGATAACAAATCAGACTGAAAGATTGAATTTTGCCTCTACAAAAAACATCCCGAACTATCCAGACTTTTTGGATATTCAGGTAAAATCGTTTAAAGATTTCTTTCAATTAGAAACGAAATCTGACGAGAGAGGTAACGAGGGGTTGTACAACACCTTTATGGAAAACTTCCCAATTACTGATACGCGTAATCAGTTCGTATTGGAATTCTTGGATTACTTTATTGACCCACCTCGATATACTATTGAGGAATGTATTGACAGAGGGCTTACCTACAGTGTTCCATTAAAAGCTCGTCTTAAATTATACTGTACCGATCCGGAGCATGAGGATTTTGAAACTATTGTTCAGGATGTTTATTTAGGTACTATTCCTTACATGACTCCTAGCGGAACTTTCGTGATTAACGGAGCAGAGCGCGTTGTAGTATCACAGTTACACCGTTCTCCAGGAGTATTCTTTGGACAATCTTTCCATGCAAACGGAACGAAGCTATATTCAGCAAGAGTTATTCCTTTTAAAGGTTCTTGGATTGAGTTTGCAACGGACATCAATAGTGTGATGTATGCTTACATCGACAGAAAGAAAAAGCTTCCTGTAACAACTTTATTTAGAGCAATCGGATTCGAAAGAGATAAAGATATCCTTGAGATTTTTGACCTTGCTGAAGAGATTAAAGTTTCTAAAACAGGACTTAAAAAATATATCGGACGCCGATTGGCAGCTCGTGTACTTAATACGTGGCATGAAGACTTCGTAGATGAAGATACAGGAGAGGTAGTATCTATCGAGCGTAACGAAATCATATTAGATCGTGATATTACATTAGACAAAGATAATGTTGAAGAAATTATCGAAGCAGATGTAAAAACGATTCTTTTACACAAAGAAGACAACAATCAGGCAGACTATGCCATCATTCATAATACATTACAAAAAGACCCTACCAACTCTGAGAAAGAAGCAGTAGAGCATATTTATCGTCAATTGCGTAATGCTGAACCACCTGATGAAGAAACAGCTCGTGGTATCATCGATAAATTATTCTTCTCTGACCAAAGATATAACCTTGGAGAAGTAGGTCGTTACAGAATGAACAAAAAGTTAGGACTTGATATCCCTATGGATAAACAAGTGTTAACTAAAGAAGATATCATCACTATCGTGAAGTACTTAATTGAGCTTATCAACTCAAAAGAGGAAATCGATGATATCGATCACTTGTCAAATCGTCGTGTAAGAACTGTAGGAGAACAATTATCAGCACAATTCGGTGTTGGATTGGCTCGTATGGCTCGTACCATCAGAGAGAGAATGAACGTTCGTGATAACGAGGTGTTTACTCCGATAGATTTGATTAATGCCAAAACACTTTCATCTGTAATCAATTCATTCTTCGGAACGAATCAGTTATCTCAGTTCATGGATCAAACCAATCCACTTGCTGAGATTACGCACAAACGTCGTCTATCTGCATTAGGACCTGGAGGTCTTTCTCGTGAGAGAGCCGGATTCGAGGTGCGTGACGTTCACTATACACACTACGGAAGACTTTGTCCTATTGAAACACCAGAGGGACCAAACATCGGACTTATCTCGTCTTTAGGGGTTTATGCAAAAGTAAACTCTATGGGATTCATCGAAACTCCGTACCGTAAAGTAGTTAATGGTAAAATCGATTTCCAAAATGAGCCTGTTTATTTAAGCGCTGAAGAAGAAGAAGGTAAACTTATTGCTCAAGCTAATATTAATGTAGCGGATAACGGAGCTATCCTAGAGGAAAAAGTAATTGCAAAGCAAGATGCGGACTTCCCAGTAGTAGATCCAACCGAGTTACATTATGCGGACGTTGCTCCGAACCAGATTGCATCAATTTCTGCATCGCTAATTCCGTTCTTAGAGCACGATGACGCGAACCGTGCATTGATGGGATCGAACATGATGCGTCAGGCAGTTCCACTTTTAAGACCGGAAGCTCCAATTGTAGGTACAGGTCTAGAAAGACAAGTAGCTTCTGATTCAAGAGTTCTTATCAACGCTGAAAGAGATGGTGTAGTTGAGTATGTAGATGCGGATAAAATCACTATCAAATACGATAGAACAGATAAAGAAAGAGCAGTTAGCTTTGATCCGGATGAAAAAACGTATCAACTTATCAAGTTCAGAAAAACCAACCAAAGTACCTGTATCAACCTGAAACCTATCGTTAGAAAAGGCGATAGAGTTACTAAAGGACAAGTACTTTGTGAAGGATATGCAACTCAAAACGGAGAGCTTGCTTTAGGTAGAAACCTTAAAGTAGCCTTCATGCCTTGGAAAGGGTACAACTTCGAGGATGCGATTGTAATTTCTGAAAAAGTGGTTCGTGATGACATCTTTACTTCTATCCATATTGATGATTATTCATTAGAAGTAAGAGATACAAAACTAGGTAACGAAGAGCTTACTAATGATATTCCGAACGTTTCTGAAGAGGCGACAAAAGACCTTGACGAAAATGGTATGATCAGAATCGGAGCTGAAGTAAAACCTGGTGATATCCTTATCGGTAAAATCACTCCAAAAGGAGAATCAGACCCAACTCCGGAAGAAAAACTTTTACGTGCTATCTTCGGAGATAAAGCAGGTGATGTGAAAGATGCTTCATTAAAAGCAACTCCATCTCTACACGGGGTAGTTCTTGATAAGAAAATCTTTACAAGAATTGTAAAAGATAAACGCAAGCGTTCTAAAGACAAAGAAGATGTCGATAAATTAGAAGCTGACTTTATGGTGAAATTCAACGAATTGAGAAACACCCTAATTGACAAATTGTTCGCAATTGTTAATGGTAAAACTTCTCAAGGAGTAATGAATGAACTAGGTGAAGAAGTTCTTCCAAAAGGTAAAAAATATACTCAGAAAATGCTTACAGCTATCGAAGACTTTGCTCATTTGACCAAAGGTTCTTGGACTGCTGATACAGAAACTAACGAGATGGTTAACGATTTGATTCACAATTACAAAATCAAACTAAACGACCTTCAAGGAGCATTACGCAGAGAGAAATTTACTATTACTGTAGGGGATGAGCTTCCATCAGGAATTTTAAAATTAGCTAAAGTTTACATTGCTAAAAAACGTAAACTGAAAGTAGGAGATAAAATGGCGGGTCGTCACGGTAACAAAGGTATTGTTGCTCGTATCGTTCGTCACGAAGATATGCCATTCTTAGAGGATGGAACACCGGTAGATATCGTATTGAATCCACTAGGGGTACCTTCTCGTATGAACATCGGTCAGATTTATGAAACTGTTCTTGGATGGGCGGGTATGGATTTAGGTAAAAAATTCGCTACGCCAATCTTTGATGGTGCATCTTTAGATCAAATTAACGAATTAACAGACCAAGCAGGAATCCCTAGATTCGGTCATACCTATTTGTATGATGGAGGTACAGGGGAGCGTTTCCACCAACCGGCAACTGTAGGTGTTATCTATATGTTGAAATTAGGTCACATGGTTGATGATAAAATGCACGCACGTTCTATCGGTCCTTACTCTCTAATCACGCAACAACCATTAGGAGGTAAGGCTCAGTTTGGAGGTCAGCGTTTCGGAGAGATGGAGGTTTGGGCTCTTGAAGCTTATGGAGCTTCAAGTACGTTGAGAGAAATCTTAACTGTGAAGTCAGATGACGTGATTGGTAGAGCAAAAACTTACGAGGCTATCGTTAAGGGTGAAACTATGCCAGATCCAGGATTACCTGAGTCATTTAATGTATTGATGCATGAACTTAAAGGTCTTGGATTAGATATTCGTTTAGAAGAATAATTTTGTTTCAGGTTACAAGTTTCAAGACTTTCGGTCTTGGAACTTGAATCCGAAACGAACAAAAAAAGTTATTGACTATGACAACAAATAGAAATAAAGATAAAAACACCATCAAGAGATTCAATAAAATCTCTATTGGATTGGCTTCACCCGAAAGTATTCTGGCTGAATCTAAAGGAGAAGTTCTAAAGCCGGAAACTATCAACTACCGTACTCACAAACCAGAGAGAGACGGACTTTTCTGTGAGCGTATTTTTGGTCCTGTAAAAGATTATGAATGTGCCTGCGGTAAATACAAAAGAATCCGTTATAAAGGTATTGTTTGTGATCGTTGTGGTGTTGAAGTAACCGAGAAAAAAGTACGTCGTGATAGAGTAGGTCACATCAACTTGGTGGTGCCAATTGCTCATATTTGGTATTTCCGTTCACTTCCAAACAAAATTGGATATATCCTTGGTCTTCCGTCTAAGAAATTAGATATGATTATTTACTACGAAAGATACGTAGTAATCCAAGCAGGTATTGCCAAAAATATCGACGGAGAGCCGCTTAATAAATTAGATTTCTTGACAGAAGAAGAGTACCTAAACATTTTAGATACCCTTCCGATGGAAAATCAATATCTAGATGATTCTGATCCAAATAAATTCATCGCCAAAATGGGTGCTGAATGTATCATGGATTTGTTAGCAAGAATCGATTTAGATGCGCTTTCTTATGAATTGCGTCACGCAGCAAATAACGAAACGTCTAAACAACGTAAAACCGAAGCTTTAAAACGTTTGAATGTTGTAGAATCATTCAGAGAAGCGAACTTAAACAAAGAAAACAAACCTGAGTGGATGATTTTGAAAGTAATTCCGGTTATTCCACCTGAATTACGTCCGCTAGTTCCACTAGATGGAGGTCGTTTTGCTACATCAGATTTGAACGATTTATACCGTCGTGTAATCATCCGTAACAATCGTCTTAAGAGATTGATGGAGATTAAAGCTCCTGAGGTTATCTTACGTAACGAAAAACGTATGTTACAAGAATCAGTTGATTCACTTTTCGATAATACGCGTAAAGCATCAGCTGTTAAAACAGAATCAAACCGTCCACTAAAATCATTATCGGATTCATTAAAAGGTAAACAAGGACGTTTCCGTCAAAACCTACTTGGTAAACGTGTGGATTATTCTGCTCGTTCGGTAATTGTCGTTGGTCCTGAAATGAAACTTTATGAGTGTGGTTTACCAAAAGATATGGCTGCTGAGCTGTACAAACCATTCGTTATCCGTAAACTTATCGAGAGAGGAATCGTTAAAACAGTTAAGTCGGCTAAGAAAATCATTGACCGCAAAGAGCCTGTAGTATGGGATATCCTTGAAAACGTAATCAAAGGACACCCTGTATTACTTAACCGTGCTCCTACGCTTCACCGTTTGGGTATCCAAGCTTTCCAACCGAAACTTATCGAAGGAAAAGCTATCCAATTACACCCACTTGTGTGTACGGCGTTCAACGCAGATTTCGATGGTGACCAGATGGCGGTTCACTTGCCACTTGGACCAGAGGCAATCTTAGAAGCTCAATTATTAATGTTGGCTTCTCACAATATCTTGAACCCTGCTAACGGTGCTCCTATTACCGTACCTTCTCAGGACATGGTTCTTGGTTTGTACTATATGACTAAAGAAAGAAAATCAACACCTGATCACAAAATTTTAGGTGAAGGACTTACTTTCTACTCTGTTGAAGAGGTTCATATTGCACTTAACGAAGGTAAACTAGAGCTTAATGCTTCAGTTAAAATTCGTGCAAAAGACTTTAATGAAAATGGTGAATTAGTTTATAAAATCATTCCTACAACTGCCGGAAGAGTATTATTCAACGAAGTAGTACCTGAAGCTGCTGGATATGTGAATGAGGTATTGACTAAAAAATCACTTCGTGATATTATCGGTAGAATTTTGGCTGTAACTGATGTTCCTACTACTGCTGCATTCCTTGATGATATTAAGGATATGGGATATAAGTTTGCATTCAAAGGAGGATTGTCATTCAGTTTGGGTGATATCAAAATTCCTGAGAAAAAACAAGAACTTATTGCTGAGGCCAATGAGCAAGTTGAAGGGATTACTATGAACTATAACATGGGTCTTATCACCAATAATGAGAGATATAACCAAGTTATTGACGTATGGACTTCAACCAACGCAATGCTGACAGAGTTAGCGATGAAAAACATTAGAGAAGATCAACAAGGATTCAACTCAGTGTATATGATGCTTGACTCTGGAGCGAGGGGATCTAAAGAACAGATTCGTCAGCTTACCGGTATGCGTGGATTGATGGCTAAGCCTAAAAAATCAACTGCTTCAGGAGGAGAAATTATTGAGAACCCGATCTTATCGAACTTTAAAGAAGGTCTTTCGATCTTGGAGTACTTTATCTCAACCCACGGTGCTCGTAAAGGTCTTGCGGATACGGCTCTTAAAACTGCCGATGCAGGATACTTGACAAGAAGACTTCATGATGTTGCACAAGATGTAATCATCAATGATGTTGATTGTGGAACATTGAGAGGAGTAGAAGTAACCGCTCTTAAAAAGAACGAAGAGGTAGTAGAAAGCCTTGGAGAAAGAGTTGTAGGACGTGTGGCACTTAATGATATCATTAACCCACTTACTTCGGAAGTGATTGTTCCGGCAGGTGAGCAAATTGTTGAAGCACACCTTAAAGCTATCGCTGATTCTCCGCTAGAGAAAATCGAAGTACGTTCTCCACTTACTTGTGAATCACACAAAGGTATTTGTTTGAAATGTTACGGACGTAACTTAGCTACAGGTAAGATGGCTCAAAAAGGTGAAGCGGTTGGAGTAGTTGCTGCTCAATCAATCGGGGAGCCAGGTACACAGCTTACACTCCGTACGTTCCACGTTGGAGGGGTTGCTGGAGGTATCTCTGAAGAGTCTAGCATTGTAACTAAATTCAGCGGACGTCTAGAAATGGAAGAGCTTAGAACTGTAAAAGGTGAAAACTCTGAAGGTAACATGGTTGACATCGTTATCTCGCGTTCTACCGAGTTGAAATTAGTAGATGTTAATACGGGTATTACATTAAATACTCACCATATTCCTTATGGAGCAACCATCTTTGTTAAAGACGGAGATGTTGTAGAAAAAGGAACTACCATCTGTAAATGGGACCCTTATAACGGGGTAATCATTTCAGAATTTACCGGAAAAGTAGGTTACGAAGATATCGAACAAGGACAATCGTTCCAAGTAGAGATCGACGAGCAAACAGGATTCCAAGAAAAAGTAATTTCTGAGGCACGTAATAAGAAATTAATCCCAACTTTACATATCTATGGTAAAGACGGAGAACTTATTCGTTCTTACAACTTACCGGTAGGGGCTCACCTTATGGTAAATGATGGAGAGAAAATTAAAGCAGGTAAGATTTTAGTAAAAATCCCTAGACGTTCTGCTAAAGCAGGCGATATCACAGGAGGTTTACCAAGAATTACTGAGCTTTTAGAGGCTCGTAACCCATCTAATCCAGCGGTAGTTTCTGAAATTGACGGAGTGGTTTCATTCGGAAAAATCAAACGTGGTAACCGTGAGATTATCATTGAGTCACGTTTTGGTGAAGTGAAAAAATATTTGGTGAAATTATCGAACCAAATCTTGGTTCAAGAGAATGACTACGTAAGAGCAGGTATGCCACTTTCTGATGGAGCTATCACTCCGGAAGATATCTTGAGAATCCAAGGACCAAGTGCTGTTCAACAGTACTTAGTAAACGAAATCCAAGAGGTATATCGTCTACAAGGGGTAAAAATCAACGATAAACACTTTGAGGTAATCATCCGTCAGATGATGCGTAAAGTACAAATCCTTGATCCGGGAGATACCTTATTCTTAGAAGAACAATTAGCTCATACTAAAGATTTTATTCGTGAAAACGATAAATTATATGGTATGAAAGTGGTAGAAGATGCTGGAGATTCTACGAACCTTAAACCAGGTCAAATTATTTCTGCAAGAGTTTTACGTGATGAGAACTCATTACTAAAACGCGGTGATAAAAACCTTGTTATTGCTCGTGATGTAATCCCTGCAACGGCTACTCCGATTCTTCAAGGTATCACTAGAGCGTCGCTTCAGACTAAGTCATTTATCTCTGCTGCATCGTTCCAGGAAACTACTAAAGTATTGAACGAAGCTGCTGTAGCGGGTAAAGTAGATACACTAGAAGGATTGAAAGAAAACGTTATCGTTGGACATAGAATCCCTGCAGGAACTGGTATGAGAGAATACGACAATACCATTGTTGGTTCAAAAGAAGAACAAGAAGAACTAATCGCTTCAAAAGGATTTTAAATTTTTGAATTATGAGTGATAATAAGCAACCGCAACAACTAAATATAGAAGTGGATGAAAAAACAGCTGACGGAGTTTACTCGAACTTGGCTATCATCAATCATTCCGTTTCTGAGTTCGTTGTAGATTTCGTATCAATTATGCCGGGTACCCCGAAGGCAAGAGTAAAATCGAGAGTTATTTTAACTCCACAACATGCCAAACGTTTACTCAAGGCAATGGCTGAAAACATTCATAGGTATGAAAATACTTTTGGAGAAATTAAAGAATTAGAAAATCCTTCTATTCCACTTAGTTTCGGACCGGCAGGACAAGCATAAAACAAAAAATCCCAACTCATTGAGTTGGGATTTTTTTATTAGTAAAATTCGAAATTTTATTTTTTGTAATCCATCAAGATTAAAGCAAACACGGAATAGTTGAGCATATCTTGATAATTGGCCTCTAATCCTTCGGACACTAATGTTCTTCCTTTGTTATCCTCTATTTGTTTTACGCGAAGCAATTTCTGTAGGATTAAATCCGTAAGCGAGCTCACGCGCATATCTCGCCAAGCCTCACCATAATCGTGGTTTTTTGCTTCCATAAGTGCTTTGGTTAGGGCAACTTTTTCATCATACAAAGCAGTAGCTTCTTCGAGCGTAAGTTCCAATTTATCACCTGTTTTTTCATCCAACTGAATCAGCGCCATAATAGAATAGTTGATAATTCCGATAAATTCTGACGCTTCATCTTCATCTACTTTTCTGTCAGAGGTTTCTTGTAAGGTTCTGATGCGTTGTGCTTTGATGAAAATTTGGTCTGTAAGCGATGGCAAACGCAAAATGCGCCAAGCCGTTCCATAATCTTTGGTTTTGTTTACAAAAAGTGCTCTACAGATAGATATTATTTGGTCAAACTGTTCCGAAGTATTTTTCATTGCTGTAAATTTGCTCAAAAGTAGTAAAATATTGCTGAATTCTTAAGCGATTAACTAGGTTAAACCGATTCAATAACGCCACATCCACAAATGACAATCAACTGCAAAGGTAAATTAATTGATTTGACAACGCCCAAAGTAATGGGAATCCTGAATTTCACTCCGGATTCTTTTTACGATGGCGGAAAGTACAAATCAGATTCAGAAATTATCCATCAAGTAGAAAAAATGCTTGTTGAAGGAGCAGATTTTATTGATATCGGGGCTTATTCTTCGCGTCCCAATGCAGCTTTTGTTTCAGAAAAAGAGGAAATTAGTAGAATTACCTCGGTTTTAAATTTGATTCAAAGAAACTTTCCGAATATCCTGATTTCTATTGATACTTTTCGAAGTGAAGTGGCGCGTGTTTCGTTAGAAAACGGAGCAGCAGTAATTAATGATATTTCGGCGGGTTCGCTTGACAAGCATATGTGGGATGTGGTGGCCCAGTATAATGTGCCTTACATCATGATGCACATGAGAGGAACGCCGCAAACTATGCATGAATTCACTCAGTATGAAGACTTGGTAAAAGACATCCTATTTTGTTTTTCTGAAAAAGTAAAAACAGCTCGCAATAGAGGTATCAATGACATTATCCTCGATGTCGGATTCGGATTTTCTAAAACGTTAGAGCAAAACTATGAATTGCTCCATAAACTCGAATTGTTTAATTTGTTTGAACTTCCGACGCTTGTGGGCGTTTCTCGCAAATCAATGATTTATAAAGCATTGAATATTGAACCTTCTGAAGCTTTGAACGGAACTACGGTAATAAATACCATTGCTCTCCAAAAAGGAGCATCTATTCTGCGCGTTCATGATGTAAAGCAAGCCAAAGAAGCGATTGATTTGGTTTCTACACTGAAATAGATTAGCTTATTGTTACATTCCTATTAAATACAAATTTTTAGGATTATCTTTGCCGCTTTAAATTTTCGAAAAAGATGATAACGGTAAATGACATTTCGGTTCAGTTCGGAGGGACAACGCTTTTTAGTGACGTAACATTCTCTATTAACGAAACCGACAAAATAGCTTTAATGGGTAAAAACGGAGCAGGGAAATCGACTTTGCTCAAAATAATTGCCGGGGTGAATAAACCATCCACCGGAAATATTTCGGCTCCCAAAGAAACTGTAATTGCTTATTTACCCCAACATCTACTCACTAAAGATGATGCTACGGTATTCGAAGAAACATCAAAAGCTTTTTCGGATATTTTTAAAATGCGTGATGAGATTGAAGAAATCAACAATCAACTCACAATTCGTACGGATTACGAAAGTGATGAATACATGAAACTCATCGAAAAAGTATCGGAACTTTCTGAGAAATTCTATTCGATAGAAGAAGTAAATTATGAAGCTGAAGTAGAAAAAGTCCTGAAAGGTCTTGGATTCGTTCGTGAAGATTTCACTCGTCCGACTTCGGAATTTTCCGGAGGATGGAGAATGCGTATTGAGCTGGCAAAAATCCTATTGAAAAAACCGGATTTGATTCTACTCGATGAACCTACCAACCACATGGATATCGAAAGTATCGAATGGTTAGAGGATTTCTTGATCAATTCAGCTAAAGCGGTAATCGTAATTTCACACGATAGAGCTTTTGTCGATAATATTACCAATAGAACTATCGAAGTGACGATGGGTAGAATTTATGACTACAAAGCCAAATATTCTCATTATTTAGAACTTCGCAAAGACAGACGAGCTCACCAGCAAAAAGCCTACGAAGAGCAACAGAAATTCATTGCAGAAAATCAAGCGTTTATTGAGCGATTTAGAGGGACTTTCTCTAAAACCGAACAAGTGCAATCTCGTGTTCGGATGCTCGAAAAATTAGTTTTGGTTGAAGTTGATGAAGTCGATACTTCGGCTTTGCGATTGAAGTTCCCGCCTTCACCACGAAGCGGACAATATCCTGTGGTGGTAGAAGATTTGTCAAAATCGTATGGAAATCATGTGGTTTTCCAAAATGCCAATATGGTGATTGAGCGTGGTCAAAAAGTAGCTTTTGTGGGTAAAAACGGAGAAGGAAAATCGACCATGATTAAAGCTATCATGAAAGAAATTGATTTTCAAGGTAAACTAGAAGTAGGACACAATGTTCAGATTGGTTATTTTGCTCAAAATCAAGCTTCACTTTTGGACGGAGAACTAACGGTTTTTGATACGATTGACCAAATTGCAGTAGGGGATATTCGTAGTAAAATAAAGGATTTATTGGGTGCTTTTATGTTTTCAGGAGATGATACGACCAAAAAAGTAAAAGTACTTTCCGGTGGAGAAAAAACACGTTTGGCAATGATTAAATTATTGCTCGAACCGGTAAACGTATTGATTCTCGATGAGCCAACGAATCACTTAGACATGAAAACCAAAGACATTATCAAGGATGCCTTGAAAGATTTTGATGGAACCTTGATTTTGGTTTCTCACGACCGTGATTTCTTGGACGGACTTGTCACCAAAGTATTTGAATTCGGGAACAAACGTGTCAGAGAACATTTCGAAGATATTAAAGGTTTCTTGGCATATAAGAAAATGGAAAATCTCAGAGAGATTGAGAAATAAAAGCATAAAAAAAGGTTGTCCAAAGGGACAACCTTTTTAGTTGAATTAATAATTACATTAACTTATTTCACTTCTTCAAAAATAACAATATATGTAAATCAATAAGTTACGTTGTAATGGTACAAATAAGGTACAAAATAATGAATTTTACGCATTTTATTATTTTATAGATTTATAGAAATCAAAATTTTTAAGTTAGTGAAGTAACTCTTTCAAATCATTATTCTCAATAGCTATTATTACTTCTTTACTTTGGCTTTTTGTTCTGGATTCGATGTCATCAAGATAGTTTTCTCCAAGATGTTGTTTTAGATATCTTATTTCTTCCAAAAAAGAACGGATAGACTTCTTATCATCAGTCAATTCTTGACCGCCGATACGTCTTATACTTCTCATTGAAAGCGTATGATAATAACGTAAGTCTTTTATTAGCATTTGGATAAAATTTAGATGTTCATCTTTTAAATCTTTAATTACTTTATGTGATTTTCTTAAATTTTCCACCGCTTTTTGTTCTAAAGAAATTTCACTTCTGCCCATTTTATATTTGGGTTTAAATTCTTTTATCTCTTCATACAAATTCCAAAAAACAGATGAAAGTTTTAAAGTTGGTTCATCAATTTTACATTCTATTTTTTGTAAAAGTTCTTCAAAGTCTATTTCTCTGATTGCTCTACTTTCTTCTTTCCCTACGGTCTGAGCAAATAAACTTAATCCTTTTCGTCTTAATACATTTAATTCATATTCGGGATAACTTTTAGCGGTTTTAACCCTTGGAGGTAACTGACTGATTTTTGCAATAATTTCAGGATGTTTCTTTTGTAAGTCTGAAAAAAGATTTCTGATTTTGGTAATGGTATTTACTTCGCTATCTTCTTGCGGATTACTATTGATTTTTGATCCTAATGCAGCTGGTGTTGGTTCTTCATCTTCATCAAAAATCTTAGCATCTTCTCCCAAAGCATTATGAATCAAGAACATCTTTTGCTGTGCAATTTCCCTTGATTTTACAATGTCAGCTCCTTTTAATGATGGAAAAAAATTCAGAATAAACAACTCATCATACACTTTAGAACCTATACGATTAATACGCCCTACACGCTGAATAACACGTGTGGGGTTCCAGGGAATATCATAATTAATAATAACCCCGGCCCTGTTCAAATTAAATCCTTCAGACAGCTTATCCGAGGTTAGCAATATTTTAAAATGATTTGTTTTTGAACCTTTATACTGTGCATTGAAATCGCTGTTTAGATTTTTGGCCAACTCTTTTGATACTTTACCATCACATATCAAAACATCATTTCCAAATTCTTTTCTAAATCGTTTTTCGAGATGATGAATGGTATCTACATATTCCGAGAATAGGATAATCTTTCTGTCTGGCTCGTTTACTAAAAGATTTTTTATTTTTTTGATAATTTCTTCCTGTTTAGGATCTTTCTCTACTAACTTCAAATCTTTCAGCCGTTTTTGAATAGCTTCAAATAATTGAATATCCGAATCTATATCATCTAAAAATTCTTGCCTTCTTTGGAAAGTGCTAATGTCGTAAACTTCATTATTTTTAGGAGTTTTACGTTTGAGATCCCCAGCTGCATATTTTTCCAAATTAGCTTCAATATCTTCAATTTCAAAATCTTTAATTCGATCAATAAACGAACGATCTAAAATAAACTTTCCGGTCTTATCAATAAAATCTTTAACTAATAAATGTACTTGTAAGAACCGTTCTATGGATTTTTCAAAGGATCCAAAAGAAGATTCGAATCGTTTTACTAAAATACGACGCATAAAATCGTATAAGTTTTTCTGCTGGTTGTATTGTCTATTTCCAAATTCATCAAGTTTATCACTTAATATTTTTTCATAGCTGAACGGCTGATAAATAGCACCAGTAAATACTCCATTTTCGGCAAAATATTTACTGATAATATTGTCATAGAATTCATCTTGCTCCGTATCTAAATAATAAAAAACTTCTTCAGGATCTTTCACAACAGAGAGTTCTCCAATTTCATTAGCATAAACATAATCCTGTTTCAAATCCAATCGATTTCGTCGTATTACCACAGGGCTGATTATACGTTTGATATCATTTGAAAGTCTTTGGGTTTGAGCTTTTACTTTCTTTATATCTATTGGTAAATTTTCATCTATTATTGTTGTGTAAATATTTTCTGCCTGCTTTTTTTTCTTGTCATCAGCAGAATTCCAATTTTTAAAAATTACAGATAATTGTTTGTACTCGTAATTTAACCGGCTGAATTTTCCTGCAAGATTATCCTCTAATGATATGGTGGATTTTCCAGGTACGATAAACAGCTTTAATAAAGAAAATATGTCTGCCGGAGAATTGTTAAATGGAGTTGCTGATAAAAGAATTACTTTTTTACCACGACAAATCATCGATAATGCTTCATAATCAGAAGTATCCTGATTGCGAAAATAATGGGCTTCATCCACAATCACTACTTCAAAATCTCTACCTTCAATATTATCAGCAATTTGATCTATTTTTCCTCGACTGTAAACTTGCCAGTTATGTAATCCGAACTTTTCTAAATATTCCCACCAACCACTGTCTTTTTTTTCGGCATCTCCCATTAATCCAGGAGGACAAATAATAATACCCCGTTTATTCATCTGTCTGGCAATCATCGAGGCTATAACCGATTTTCCTAAACCTACTACATCGGCAATGATACAACCGTTATGCTCCTTTATCATTTGTATCGCTTGGTTTACTGCGTCTGACTGATAACTGAATTTTTTAAGATCAATTTTTTCTAGCAAACTATCTAAATCCACTTCTTCATTTTCCTGATTTTGCAGGTCGAGATACGTTTTTATAACCAAACAATAGGCTTCAAAAGGTGTTATTGTAGCAACTTGAGTTTTATTTTTGATAAAGTCAATCAGTATTTTACGGTTTCCCAAATGTTCGGTAATCGGCGTTGCTCTTTCCCATAATTCATCAAAATACTGAACCGCATCTGCATAGCCGTAATCTTTAATTTCCACATTAAATTCTTCCTGATTATGTAAACCAGAACGGGTTAAGTTACTACTCCCTGTTATGAATTGTCCTGGCATACTTTGGATTTCCGCCTGATCTTCATTCAGTTGAAACAGATACAATTTTGCGTGGTTCGGGTTTTCTGTTTTACGTATTTCCAACCTGTTTTCTTCAATCATCTGAACAAAGAATCCTACCTGATTGTAGAATTCTTCTGTATCCATTTCTTCATTATTCAATGCAAAACCTAATGAAACAAGATATTTTTGAAATTCTTCATCTCTTGAGCTGTCTTCTTCCCCTTGTTCGGCATATTCGATTATATTACCCAAATAATTACAGACTTGTAATCCGACTAATAGTTTTAATTTTTGTTGCGGATTTTTTTGAAGACTCAAATAAATATCCGACCAGCCTGAAAAATAGAAATAGCCTACTAAAAATTTCAGTTCATCACTAATAGAAATTAAAGTGTTTAACCTTCCTTTTAGTGTCTTTTGTTGTTTATTATTGGTAATAAAATTGTTTGGCATCTCAAAAATTTTTAATATAAAACATCAATTAAGAAATAGGGTATTCTTTTCCCAAATCCCAACCTTGTTCGTTTATTCTATTTTTAATAATCATTAATTGTTCAATAATTTCATCAAACGTAGGGGAATCTGGTTGATAAATCATTTCCTCTCTCATCTTTTTATAATCTCGTTCCCATGCCTCTCTCACTTCGTTTATCGGAATAAAATCAAGTGTTTTTGGCGATAACAAATTATAATCTATTCCTGATACTTTTGTGAAATTAAATCGGTGTTCTACAATTGTTTTATACAAATCACTGTATTCAATCGCTTTTAAGAATTCCGTTTTTGATAATTGATAGACGTCATATAAATGACGACTTAATCTATCTACTCTTATTTTTTCTAAAGGTTTATGAAACTCCTCATGTAAAAGAAAAAGCTTTTCTAAAAAGGTTCGTTCAGGATTTACGGAAGGTATTTCTATCGGTAACACCGAAAAGTCATTATCAGCATACAAATCATCAACAAAAGATACTACAGATCGTAACGAATAAGGTTCTATCAATGAACGACAACCAATTTCTACCTGTATTCTAGGCTGAACGTAGCCCAAACTCTGGATGACATTAGGATAGTAAATCTCAATAATCCGTGGATCCTGATCACTGTCCTTTGCTTCAACAAGATTAAATCTTAAATCTTTGAAACCGTGTTCTATAAATTTTTCTTGTAATTCTATGTAGAAATGTTCAGAAGTGTATTTATTGGCTGCTTTTCGTAGTTGGGTGCGTTTGTTTTTTGACAATACACCTTCAAACCCTAAAAAATTTCGGTCAATGGCTAAATCAATATCTTCTGAAAACCGATGAATAAGATCCCAAGATTTACTTAGTGATGTACCTCCTTTGAACACAAGATGTTCAGCAGCACTTGTTTTAAAAATAATTTCCAACGTGCGAACTACCCACCAATCTTTTTCTACTGCGAAAGGCATCATTCCTTTTTGAGCAGCTGTTTCCGTAAAAAGAATTATTTTTTCGGATTTATCCAACTTATAAAAACTATTTTTTTTCATTAGGTAATGCTTTTTTCATTATTTTCTTAATCCAAACAGGTGCTAAAGTTATATCGTGCCTCAAATCGTTTTCATCTTCTCCTTTCAATAACTCTATTATTTTGTTTTCTTCCTCTGCTGTTACTTTTTCGTTACCAATTTCTTTGAGTGCCTGAATGACCAATCGACTGATTTTTCCTTTAGCCAATAAGTTTTTAGGGGTGGTTTTTTTAAATTTTATCGTTCGCTTTCCTACTTTGATTACTCTTGGAGAGCCATCTGTCAATAGAACAATATTCATTGGCACTTGATTACTCAACCCTAAAGCATTCAAAGCATAACCTCCTGAAGGTACGGTTCTTATTTTATCTCTTTTAGCAATGGCTTCTGCTACTTCTTCAGCCGAAGGTGTAAGAGTTCCAGCCAATTTGCTCATTTTTGGACGCACATAGATTCCGTGAGCTACTCGTACTATTATTTCTTTATCCTCTAAACGACTCAAAGCTTGGCGAACGGCTTCCGCAGAGCCAAAAGTCAAAAAATCATCAGGCAAAACCAAAGTGCCTCTTGGCTTGCTCTTTATTGATTTTTCTATTTTTTTCTCAATACTTTGCATCTTTTTAAATCCTTTATTTTGTCACAAAAATAGTAAATATTTGTGACAAACTATGAGTTGATTTTTAATTTTTGATTCATAACGAATGACGAAACTGTTAGACGATGTACTCCCAAAATTCTACCTATTGCTGAATATGAAACTTTTTTTTCTAGTAACTCCTGTATTTTCTTTTCTTGACCAGTTAACTTTGTTTTAGATGATTTACTTCCCACGGGACGACCAAGAATAACTCCTTCAGCACGTTTTCTTGCCAATGCTTCTTTTGTACGTTGAGAAATTAAGTTTCGTTCAATTTCAGCCGACAAACCAAAGGCGAAAGCCAATACTTTGGAGTTGATATCACTTCCCAGACGGTAGTTATCTTTTATTGTCCACACTTGGATATCCCGGTTCATACATTCATTGAGTACACCCATAATCATGAGTAGATTTCTCCCTAAACGAGAAAGCTCCGAGCAAATAAGAATATCGCCTTTTTTCATTTTCTTGAGGAGTTTACCCAATTTCCGATCATCCACGTTCTTGGCTCCTGAAATTGTTTCCTCTATCCATTTATTCACTAAGATTTCTTGTCTTTCGCAAAAATTATTAATCTCATAACGTTGATTCTCTACCGTTTGCTTGTCTGTACTTACTCTAATGTATCCGTAAATCATTTTAAATTGTTTAAATTATTATTCAGTTTTGGTTTAAATTAAACGTAAATTGTCTAAATTAAACCTATCCAATAAATGTAGCAGTAAGATCAGCGTTTATTTTAGACAAAATGCTAATGTTTCCGAATTTAAAAACTCTGAAAGCTGGGTTGTGCTATCTCCTATTGAAAAACAGATTAAAGAGAAAATAGAACAATTAGGTACTCCATTAAAAGATT
>Ga0206116_1000197_pt1 | contig 90850 bp, 78 predicted proteins | sample 3A1Ametagenome_FD_178000 | JGI IMG/M metagenome (GOLD analysis project Ga0206116, IMG submission 178000) | Enriched microbial communities from leaf-cutter ant dump, University of Wisconsin, Madison, United States - 3A1A | ecosystem: Environmental > Terrestrial > Nest > Insects nest > Nest dump...
GAACTCGGCCGTGAAAAGCCTCCGCGCCAATGGTACTGCGTCTTAAGACGTGGGAGAGTAGGTCGCCGCCAGGTCGCTCAGGCACAAGAGACGCTCACAAGCAAAAGCGCAAATGCTTGCATCTTCACGCACTTCGATAACGCCCCGCCTCTCATGAGACGGGGCGTTTCGCTGTTCAAGCCGGATCCCTGCAATTCGAAAGCAAGCGGCGGAGTGTGCCGGCCTGCCACGCGGTAGAGAGTGCTCCCTCATCACACCACGGAACCTGTAAGGTTCGTGCAGAGAGAGGGACACATGATCGTCGCACTCGATACTGCCGCCTCCAAAGTCATCGACGTCGAGGCGGAGCGCTGGGAGGCATTGCGTCGCCGCGATCCTGCCGCTGACGGGCGGTTCGTTTACGCGGTCCGCAGCACCGGCGTCTATTGCCGGCCAAGCTGTGCCGCGCGGCCGGCGCGACCGGAGAATGTCGCTTTCTATGCCACCAATGCCGAGGCCGAACGGGCAGGCTTCCGGCCCTGCAAGCGCTGCCGGCCCGATGGGCCGAGCCAGGGCGACCGCCGTGCCGAGGCTGTCGCTGCCGCCTGCCGCCTGATCGAGGAGGCGGAAGAAGCGCCTCGGTTGGACGAGCTCGCTGCAGCAGCCGGGATGAGCCCGCACCATTTTCACCGCATCTTCAAGCAGGTGACCGGGGTCACCCCGCGGGCCTATGTCCAGGCTCAGCGTGCCGCCCGCGTCGCCGGCGCCTTGCAGCAGGCCGGCAGCGTGACCGAGGCGATCTATGAGGCCGGCTACGGCTCATCTGGACGCTTCTACGAAACCGCGGGGGCACGGCTGGGAATGACGCCCACCAGTTACCGCAGGGGAGGAGTGGGGGAGACGATCCGCTTCGCGGTCGGCGCTTGCTCGCTGGGCTCGATCCTAGTGGCGACGACGGAACGCGGGGTCTGTGCGATCCTGCTCGGCGATGACCCGGACCTGCTGCTCCGTGATTTACAGGACCGTTTCCCCAAGGCGGAACTGATCGGGGGCGACCCGGCTTTCGAGGCCACAGTGGCGCAGGTGGTGGGGTTCGTCGAGGCGCCGGGGACCGGCCTTACCCTGCCGCTGGATATCGGCGGCACCGCTTTTCAGCAGCGGGTGTGGCAGGCGCTCCGCGCCATTCCCGCCGGCAGGACCGCCAGCTATGCCGAGATCGCCACTGCCATCGGCGAGCCGGCGGCGGTACGGGCAGTGGCGCGGGCCTGTGGGGCCAATCCACTGGCGGTGGCGATCCCCTGCCATCGGGTGGTGCGGTCCGATGGAGGCCTGTCCGGCTATCGCTGGGGCGTGGAGCGCAAGCGGGACCTGCTGGATCGCGAGCGCAAGGAGGCGACGCGGTGATGGTGATGCAGAATCTGGACTGGACGCGCATCGGCATGGAGCTGGACTCGGTTGGCCATGCCGTCGTGGGGCCTCTGCTGGACGGGGAAGCCTGCAAGGCACTGGCGGGGCTCTACGGGCAGGACAGCCCTTTCCGCAGCCGGGTGGTGATGGAGCGGCACGGTTTTGGGAAAGGCGAATACAAATATTTCGGTTACCCGCTGCCGGAGCCGATAGCGGCGCTGCGCGCACCGCTTTATCGGCGGCTGGCGCCTGTGGCCAACCGCTGGGCCGCAGCGATGGGGCTCGACACCCGCTATCCGGTGGAGCATGCCGAGTTTCTGGAGCGCTGCCATGCGGCCGGGCAGACCCGTCCCACGCCGCTGCTGCTGAAATACGGCCCAGGCGATTACAATTGCCTGCACCAGGACCTGTATGGTGAGACGGTGTTCCCGTTGCAGGTCGCCATCCTGCTGTCGGCGCCGGGAACGGACTTCACCGGCGGCGAGTTTGTCCTGACCGAGCAGCGCCCCCGCATGCAATCTCGCGCCACCGTCGTTCCGCTGGGGTTGGGCGAGGCGGTGATCTTCGCGGTGGACCAGCGCCCGGTAGATGGCACACGAGGCACCTACCGCGTCCGGCAGCGCCATGGCGTCAGCCCGGTGCGCTCCGGCGCGCGCTACACAACCGGCATCATCTTCCACGATGCGACGTAGACGTTACCCCGCCGCAGACGGCGCCCGCGATCCCATGCCGCGCGCGGGCGAATAGCCACGCACCGCCAGGGCGGCGAACAGCAGGGTGGCGCCGGTGACGACCGCCAGCGCCAGCCCGTCGATCCGGCCATAAAGGGCGAAGCGGATCAACTCCACCCCGTGGGTGAAGGGGTTGAGGCTGCACAGCCACCACAGCAGCGGGCCGGCCTCTTCCATGCGATAGAGCGGATAAAGCGCGGATGACAGGAAGAAGAGCGGGAAGACGACGAAGTTCATCACCCCGGCGAAATTCTCCAGCTGGCGGATGGTGGAGGCCAGCACCATGCCGAGCGCCCCCAGCATCAGCCCGTTCAGCAGCAGGGCCGGCAGCACGGTCAGCGGTGCCCAGGCCGGAAGATCGATGCCATAGAGCCGGACGATCAGCAGGAAGGCCGCCACCTGGAGGATCGACACCACCACCCCGCCCAGGAGCCGCGCCACCAGCAGGAAGGCGCGGGGCAGCGGGCTCGTCAGCAGGATGCGCATGCTGCCCATCTCGCGGTCGTAGACCATCGACAGCGACCCCTGCATGCCGTTGAACAGCTGGATCATGCCGATCAGACCCGGCACGATGTAGACCTCGTAGGGGATGTAGGTCTCGTAAGGCGGGATGATGGCGATGCCGAGCGCCGCCCGAAATCCCGCGGCGAAGACGAACAGCCAGACCAGCGGGCGGACCAGTGCGCCGAGGAAGCGTTCGCGCTGGTGGATGAAACGCAGCACTTCGCGGGCGACGATGCCGCGGAAGGCGATACCCCAGACCCCGAGCCGCCGTCCGCTCATGCCGCGGCCTCCACGTCGGCGGTGGGTCGGGCGGCGGTCAGCCGGTCGAAGCTTTCCGCCACGGAGGCGCAGCCGGTTTCGGCATTCACCGTGGCGACCGGCCCGCTGGCGCGCACCCGGCCGCGGTGGAGGATCACCACATGGTCGGTGGCGGGGTCGATCTCGTCGATCAGGTGGGTGGCCCACAGCACCGCGATGCCGTCCTCCGCGCACAGGGCATGGACATGGCGGATCAGGGTGCGGCGGGCGGGGATGTCCAGCCCGACGGTGGGCTCGTCCAACAGAAGCAGCGTCGGGCGGTGCAGCAGGGCGCGGGCGATCTCCACCCGCCGGCGATGGCCGCCGTTCAGCGCCCGCACCTTCTCCCCCCGCCGTTCGAACAGCGACAGGCGGGTCAGTTCCGTCTCGATCCGCCGGTCGGCCTCGCGCCGGCCGATGCCGTGCAGGGCGGCGAAATAGCGCAGATTCTGCAGCACCGTCAGGTCGAGGTCGAGGGTGGGCTGCTGGAACACCACGCCCAGCTCCGCCAGCGCCTTGCCTGGCGCCTGCACGATGTCGTGGCCGTGGATGCGCACCCGCCCGTCGGCCGGCCGCAGCAGCCCGGTGGCGAGCGCGAACAGCGTGCTCTTCCCCGCCCCGTTCGGCCCGAGCAGGCAGGTGAAGGCGCCAGGCATCACGCGGAAGCCGACATCCTCCAGCGCAAGGCGGTTGCCGCCATAGCCGTGGCGCAGCCCCTCGACCTCCAGTGCCGGCACCGTCATTCCGCCTTCCCTTTCCTGTGCCTCAGCCCTTGACCGCCACGCCCCAGGGGTAACGGCCGACCTTGACCGTCTTGGTCACCTTCAGGCTGTCGACGTCGATCACCGACACGTCGCCGCTGACGCCGTTGGTGGTGTAGAGCATCTTCTGGTCCGGCGTCAGCGCCAGATGCCAGACGCGGCGGCCGACCAGCAGGTAGTCCTTCACCTCGAAGGTCTTGGCATCCACCACCGCGACATGATTGGCCGGGCCGAGCGCCACGAAGGCATAGCGGCCGTCGTCGGTCAGCTTGACGCCCACCGGCTGGATGCGGTCCTTGGCGACGCCCTTGATGTGGAAATCGACGACCTTCTTCACCTGACGGGTGGCGGTGTCGATGATGCTGACCGTGCCGCCGATCTCCGACGACACCCAAAGCTGCGAGCCGTCCTTGGTGAACTGGGCGTAGCGGGGGCGGGGGCCGACCAGCGTGTTGTCCACCACCGCGCGCTTTTCCATGTCGATCCAGTGGACCATGCTGGTCGTTTCCGACGTGTTGACGCCCCAGCGGCCGTCGGGGCTGACGTCCATCCCCTCCGGCTCCACCCCGACATCGACCTGGAAGGCGACCTTGCGCGTCGGCACGTCGACCACCGTGACGATGTTGCTGTCCTCGTTGGCGATGATCAGGCTCTTGCCGTCGGGGCTGAGGGCGAACTGCTCGGGATCCTCGCCGGAGGGCAGGTTGTGCACCACCGTCTTGCTGGCGAGGTCGAAGACCTGCACCGTGTGGTCGTCGCTGGCGCAGATGAACAGCTGGGTCCCGTCCCTGGAGAGGGTGATGCCGCGCGGGCGCTTGCCGACCTTGATGGTGTCGGTGACCGCCATGGTCTTGCCGTCGATCACCGACAGCGTGTTGTCCTTCTCGTTCGACACATAGACGGTCTGGGCCGAGGCGGCGGACGCCAGGGTGGCGGCGATCAATGCGGCAAAGGAAATGCCGGTGATGCGGGCGGCGGTCATGGCGTGGTTTTTCCTTGCGTCTTGCAGAGCGTTTCCGGTTGGTCGTAGCCCAGGCTGTCCAGTTCGGTGCGTGGGTGCAGGAAACCCTCCTGCGGCGACACCGACACCAGCGAGCGGTCGGCGGCGAGCAGTACCGGCTGGCGCAGCTGCCCGTCCCAGGGCCGCAGGCTGAGCGGTGCGCCGCGGAAGGCGGACATGGTGAAGTCGGGCGACTGGATGAAGGCGATCAGGCGGTCGGGATCGGCGGTGCGGGCCCGGGCGGCGGCCTCGCCGACGACACGGACGGCGGTCCAGTCATTGTGGTCGCGCGCCGTCATCGGGCGCTTCGCCGACGCCTTGAAGCGGGATTGCAGCTGCGCCGCCCCCCATTGCTCGTGCGTGCGGTGCCAGACGGTGGGGACCAGACCCTGGGTGCCGGCGACCGGGCGCGGATCGGCGGTGCGGTAGGACAGATAGTCGCCGAACTCCCCGACCTCGTCGGCGACCACCAGCACGTCATAGGCCTTGGCCTGGGTGAAGATCGGAATCTCGGATTCGGCGGTGCGGTTGACGTCGCTTTCGGCGGTCCAGTTCTTCTCCGCGACGATCTGGGCGCCGAAGCGCTTGGAGGCGCGGCGGACAGCATCGGCGTACAGCTTGTCCTCCGGCCGGCGGCCGGTGACGAGGAACCAGCGTGGCCAGCGCTTCTTCACCAGATACTGCCCGAGCGCGTCGGCCAGCATCGCCCGGCTGGGCGCCACATGGACGAGGTTGGCGGCACAGGCGCTGCCGCGCAGGGCGTCGTCGGGCGCGGTGGCGTTCAGCAGCAGCAGATTGCGCGCCTCCGGCAGCTTCGACAGCGCCTCCACCGTGGCGCCCGGCGCGTCGACGACGATGAAGCGGTCGCCGCGGCCGGCCAGATCGCGCAGGGCCGCGGCGGCATCGCCGTCCGGCGGAACCTCCACGCTGTCGAGCAGGAAGGACTGCTTCAGGAACTTGCCGGTCGTGTTGTTGTCGGCGATGGCGAGCGTGGCGCCGGCCAGACCGTCATCGGCCGCCGGCTCGTCCGGGTTGGCGACGGAGGGCGGCGGCTCGGGCGTCTGCGACAGGAAGCCGATGCGGATCTCGCCCACGGCGTCGGCGGCTGCGCCGGTGCCGGGCGCCCCGGCCAGCAGCAGGGCGCCGAGTGCCGCCAGCGACACGCTGTGGAGTAGGCGGATAAGGCGGAGCTTGGTCATCGTATCCGTCGGAAGGCCAACAGTTTGGTGTGCAGCCTATCGGGCGACGAACAACTCCGGAATGCGACTATGGAAGCATGGACAGGGGATGGGGTCGGTGGGGCCGGCCGGCCGCATGAGGCGGCGGGCATCTTGTACGAAAGTCCAATTATTGGCGTCACGGAACGATGGCTATCCTGCCAGCCCTTATCCCCGATGAACCCACCACTGCCGGGACTTGCCATGGCGATTGTGACCCGCCGCCGTTTCCTGTCCGGATTGGCCGCAAGCTGTGCGTCTGCCGGGGCCGCGTCCACGCTTGGTGCCGGACGGGCTGCCGCCCGGCCCCTGGACGAGGTGATGGAGCGCGGGCGGCTGCGCGTGGCGGTCTATCGCGGGTTTCCGCCCTTTTCGTTCCAGCGCGACGGCAGCCTGGTCGGCATCGACGTCGATCTGGCGCGGGCGATTGCCGGGACGTTGGGCGTCAAGGCCGACATCTACGAGCAGATCGCCGGAGAGACGGTGTCGGACGATCTGCGTGTCGCGGTTTGGCGCGGAAGCCTGTTCGGCGGCGAGCTGGCCGACATCATGATGCACATCCCCTATGACAAGCGCTTCGGCCTGATGAATCCGGAAGCCGTGCTGTTCGGTCCCTATCACCAGGAGGTCTTCGCGCTCGCCCGCGATCCGCAGCGGGTGCGTTCCGCCCTGCTGGCGACCCTGCCGGACGAGCCGATCGCGGTGGAGATCGACAGCGTTCCCGACTTCTTCCTGCTGGGTCTGCAGGGTGGCCGGCTGCGCAGCCGGCTCATCCATTGCCCGACGCCCGAGGCCGCCATCGAAAAGCTGACCGCCGGCGAGGCGGCGGCGGTGCTGGCGCCGCTGAGCCAGGTGCAGGCGGCGCTCGGGGCCAAGATGGAGCAGTTTCCGGTCACCGCCGTGACGCTGCCGGGGATGATGACCTCCAGCTGGAACATCGGCATGGCGACCAAGGAGAATTCCCGCGACCTCGCCTACAGCATCGGCGACGCGGTGACGGCGCTGACCGAGGACGGAACGATGGCGAGGATCTTCGCCGCCTACGGCGTCACCCACACGCCGCCGCCGCTGGTGGAATGAGCCGGAGACAAGCGAACGGTTTGCCGTATAAGTCGGGAGGGGTGGATGGGATACGCGTTGCGCCATATGGGACTTGCCGGTGCGATGCTTGTCGCCGCGGCACCGGCTTCTGCCGCGAGTTCCCAATCCGATCCGCTGAAGTCGGTGATGTGGGACATATTGCGCGACCAGTATTTTGCCGGTGCCCCCGTCGTGTTCGACGCTGCGGTCAAGGTCACCGCCCCGGCGTCGGCGGAGGATACCCGCGCGGTGCCGCTCTCCGTCGATGCCACGGCGCTGGAGCGGGTGGTGGAGATGGTGGCGATTGCCGACCTGAACCCCTTCCCGCTGGTGTTGCGCTATCATCCCGGCACTGCTGCGCCCTACATCGCCACCCGCATCAAGATCCAGCAGGCCACCGCCGTACGGGGTGCGGCACGGACCGCCGACGGGGTCTGGCATGTCTCCGGCGTGCTGGTCGACGCGGCGGGTGGCGGGTGCAGCGCGCCGCCGGTGTCCTATGCCCAGCAGGACTGGGCCGACCATGTCGGCGAGGTGCAGGCCCGGCTGTGGCCGGCAGCTGACGACGGGGTGGCGCGGCTGCGGCTGCGCATCCGCCATCCCAATGACACCGGGCTGGTCGACGGCATCCCGGCCTATTTCGTCGAAACCCTGCAGGTGGATGCGCAGACCCCCGGTGGGTCGCCGACGCTGGCGCGGATCGACAGCCTGGAACCGGTGTCGGAGAATCCGGTCTATTCGCTGGATGTCCGCCCACCGCCCGACACCACGGCGCTGATTCTGCGCGGCCGGGACAACCAGGGCGGCGAGATCCGGGCGACCATCCCGATGCCGCCGTCCGGAGCCGGACCGGCGATGTCGCTGAAACCTGTCGGGCAGCCGTGGAGTGTCGGGCAATGAGCAGGACGCTGCTGTGCCGGCTGGCGCTGTCCGCCGTCCTGGCAGCCCTCCTCGCCGCCGGGCCGATGTCGGGTGCGGCGCAGGCGGCCGGGACGCCGACCTATGATCTGAAACCGACGAGGATCGCCCCCGACACCTATGTCTTCGAAGGCTCCACCAAGCATTTCACCCGCGCAAACGGTGGGAACATCCTGAATTCCGGATTCATCGTCACCGGCGACGGGGTGATCGTCATCCAGACCGGCCCGTCCCGCCGCTATGGCGAGGAGATGCGCGCGGCCATCCGCAAGGTCACCGAGAAGCCGATCCGCAAGGTCTTCGTCAGCAACCTGCATCCGGATTACTGGCTGGGAAACCAGGCCTTCGCCGATGTGCCCGTCGCAGCACTGCCCGGCACCATCGCCGGCATCCAGGAGGAGGGCAACGGCATCGCCGAGAACATGTACCGGCTGGTCGGCGACTGGATGCGCGGGACCGAGGTGACGCTGCCGACGGAGCCGGTCTATGGCTCGACCGTGAAGTTCGGCGACCACCAGCTGCGGCTGATCCCGCTGAGCGGCCACACCGCCGCCGACCTGATGATCCTGGACGAATCCACGGGTGTGCTGTTCACCGGCGGCGTGGTGTTCTGCGACCGCACCCCGACCACGCCGCACGCCACCGTCGCCGACTGGCTGAAGGAGCTGGACGCGGTCGATGGGCTGGACATCCGGATGCTGGTGCCCAACCACGGGCATATCCGTCCCGACAAGGCCTGCGTCGCCCAGACCCGCGACTGGCTGACCTGGCTGGACGGCACGCTGCGCCATGCCGTGGAGTCCGGCCTCGATATGGCCGAAGCGTTGGAACTGCCGATTCCGGAGCGTTTCCAAGTGCTTGATGTGCTGCGGGAAGAGTATCGACGTTCCGTCGCCCATCTCTGGCCGAAGATCGAGCAGGCAAGTCTGCCACGGGTCAATTGACGGGTTGGTGACGCGCAGGAGAACCGACGCTTACGCCTGCTACTATCCGACAATTTACCCGACCGATCATCCGTCTACACTGCCGAATACCGTAGAGCGACGCGGCCCCACCGGCCGCCGGGAGCTCGAAAAAAACCGCCCTGATCCCGTTCGCCGCCGCCGGACCCGCCCGTCCGGCGGCAACGGGCGGATCTTGCCCGGGCGGTGCCGTCATCATCAGTTTTGGGAGGCAACCGCACATGAAGCGCCTGGTTACAAGTCTCGCCCTGGCAGCCTCGCTGACCGCGTTCAGCGCCACCGGCGTCCTCGCCGCCGACGCCGGCGGCCCGTCCAGCGACGACCTGCTGAAGAGCGCCACCAACACCGAAGCGGTCCTGACCTATGGCATGGGGCCGCAGGCCCAGCGCTTCAGCCCGCTGACCGACCTGAACGCCGACACCGTCAAGAAGCTGGTGCCGGTCTGGTCCTTCTCCTTCGGCGGCGAGAAGCAGCGCGGGCAGGAAGCCCAGCCCATCATCTATGACGGCACCATCTACGTCACCGGTTCCTACTCCCGCCTCTATGCGGTCGATGCCCGCACCGGCCACAAGAAGTGGGAATACAACCACCGCCTGCCCGACGGCATCATGCCCTGCTGCGACGTGGTCAACCGCGGTGCGGCGATCTACAAGGACAAGATCTATTTCGCCACGCTGGACGCCCGCCTCGTCGCGCTGAACCGCGAGACCGGCAAGGTGGTGTGGAACAAGAAGCTGCAGGACTACAAGGAAGGCTATTCCAACACCGCCGCCCCGCTGATCGTCGACGGCAAGATCATCACCGGCAATTCCGGCGGCGAGTTCGGCGTCATCGGCATGGTCGAGGCCCGCGATGCCGAGACGGGGGAACTGGTCTGGCAGCGCCCGACCATCGAAGGCAACACGGGCACGCTGAACGGCAAGGAGTCGACCGTCACCGGCAAGACCAACGCCAGCTGGCCCGGCGACATGTACAAGACCGGCGGCGGCGCCACCTGGCTGGGCGGCACCTACGACCCGGAAACCAAGACGCTGTTCTTCGGCACGGGCAACCCGGCGCCCTGGAACTCGCACCTGCGTCCGGGCGACAACCTCTACACCTCCTCCACGCTGGCCATCAATCCGGACAACGGCGAGATCAAGTGGCACTACCAGACCACGCCGCATGACGGCTGGGACTTCGACGGCGTCAACGAGTTCGTGTCCTTCGACATGAAGAAGGACGGCAAGGTGGTCAAGGCCGGCGGCAAGGCCGACCGCAACGGTTTCTTCTACGTCATCGACCGGACCAACGGTAAGCTGATCAACGCCTCGCCCTTCGTCACCAAGATCACCTGGGCCAAGGGCATCGACATCGAGACCGGCCGTCCGATGTACAACGACGACAACCGTCCGGGCGCCCCGGCGACCGCCGATGCGCATGATGCCAAGGGCAAGTCGGTCTTCGCGGCCCCGGCCTTCCTGGGCGCCAAGAACTGGATGCCGATGGCCTACAACCCGCAGACCGAGCTGTTCTATGTCCCGGCCAACGAGTGGGGCATGGACATCTGGAACGAGCCGATCACCTACAAGAAGGGGGCTGCCTATCTCGGCGCCGGCTTCACCATCAAGCCGCTCTATGACGATTACATCGGTGCGCTCCGCGCCGTCGATCCGAAGACCGGCAAGATCGTCTGGGAATACAAGAACCCGGCCCCGCTGTGGGGCGGTGTCCTGACCACCGCCGGCAACCTCGTCTTCACCGGCACGCCGGAAGGCTATCTGAAGGCCTTCGACGCCAAGTCCGGCCAGGAGGTCTGGAAGTTCCAGACCGGCTCCGGCGTGGTCGGCAGCCCGGTCACCTGGAAGATGGATGGCGAGCAGTATGTCGCCGTCGTCTCCGGCTGGGGCGGTGCGGTGCCGCTGTGGGGCGGCGACGTCGCCAAGCTGGTGAAGGACATCAACCAGGGTGGCTCGCTCTGGGTCTTCAAGCTGCCGAAGGCCTGACCGCCGGCGCGGACAGGCGGAAGGACGGCGGGCCGGAGCGATCCGGTCCGCCTATTTCCGTGTCGGCAATCAGATCAGTCATTTTATTGATCGTTTTTGATCGCGTCCTACCATAGTCCAATTATTCGTGGGTCCCGCTGCTGATAAATTCTGCTCATGCGAAGCAAAGGCCGCAGGGCGGCTAGAAACAGAGGGAACGTCTTTCTCATGAATGCACGGATTGTCCGGCTTGCGGCCGCGATTGGTCTGATCGGCGCCGTCGCTCTTCCCGGTCTGGTTTTCGCCCACGGCGATGTCGTCCCGCAGCCGGTCGACACCACCGGGCTGGAAAAGCTGGGCGAGACGTGGCGGGACAGCAATCCCTTCCGCGGCAACCCGCGCGCCATCGAGATCGGCGCCTCGGCCTTCAACCAGAACTGCGCGCGCTGCCATGGGCTGGGCGCGGTGTCCGGCGGCATCGCCCCCGACCTGCGCTATCTGGAGAAGGGAGATGCCGGTGACGAGTGGTTCAAGGAGCGCGTCACCAACGGCTCGATCCGCAATGGCGTCACCTACATGCCGAAGTTCGGCGACGCCCTGGGGCAGGAGGCGCTGTGGTCGATCCGCTCCTGGCTGGAAACCGTGCACGAGGAGTGACCCCTGCCGGATCGTCGGCTCCTTCCCTCCATTCCTCTCTTCCAAGGTGGTCATCCATGATTCGCAGAACCGCATCCCTGGTCGCCGTCGCGGCGGCCCTGCTGACCGCGCCGGCCTTCGCCGTCGATCACGCCACGCCGGAACAGGCCAAGTCGCTGGTCGCCGAGGCCGTCGCCTATCTGAAGGCCAAGGGGCCGGATGAGGCGACCAAGGCCTTCCAGGATCCCAAGGGCAGCTTCCGCCGGGGTGAGCTGTATGTGTTCGTCTTCGACACCGACGGCCGCTATGTCGCTTCCGGCGCCAACCCGAAGCTGGCCGGCTCCAACGCCGCCGAGCTGAAGGACGCGGAAGGCAAGCCCATCGTCCAGGCGATGATCGCCGAGACCAAGGACAAGGCGAATGCCGTGATCGACTATGTCTGGCTGAACCGTCAGACCAACAAGGTCGAGCACAAGCATTCCTACGTCACCCGCGACGGCCGTTACATCGTCGGCGCCGGGACGTACGATCAGTGACGGTCTGAGGCAGCCTCCGTCACAAGGCTCCTGAAACGGTTCCGCCCGGTCCCTGTACGAAGGTCTGCTTCGTACACGGGCCGGGCGGAGTTCTGTTTGGGGGGCAGGCGAGACACGACGCCTCAGTACAGCTCCTGCGCCTCCCGCGCATAGTCCAGCAGCTTTTCCACCGACCGCGCGCGGTCCGCCGTTTCGGCGAAACGGGTGCGTGCCGCTTCCTCCGCCTGAGTACGCGCCGCGGCATCCTGTCCAAGCGTCGCGGCGCGATCCAGGAAAGCCACCTCGTCGGCAACGGTCATGGCGGGGCCGACGATCCCGGCGACATCGCCCTTGGCATAGCTCACCACCGGCAGCCCGTCCGCCAGCGCGAAGGCCGCGCTGCCGCCGCCGCCCTGGCGCGGCGGGTTCAGATAGGCGGTCGCCACGCCATAAAGTCCGCGGATGGCATCGACATCTCCCAGCGCATGCATCCGCGCCGCGTTGCGGGCAGCGCCGATCCGGCCCGGCAGGTCCGCCGTGGCACCGGCGAAGGCGACATGGCCGTCGGGCACGCGGTCCAGCAGGCGGTCGAGCGTCTCCAGGAACTCCGGCCCGACCTCCTGATCCAGCCGGTTGCCGACGACGACATAGAGCGGCCCGTCGTCCGGCAGGCCGAAATCGGCGCGGCTGCGCGCCGGACCGGCATCCGGCAGGGTCCAGCCGAAGGAGAAGGGACGGAAGCGCGCCCGCGCCTCCTCCGGCCAGCCGGCGGCGCTGTCCTCCGGGGCATAGCCCAGCAGAAGCGTGGCGAGCGAGGGCGGCAGGCCGCTGGAGGTCGGCAGGAACACCACCGGGCGGCTGCGGGCGAACAGATCGGCCACCGTGTTGGAGCCGCCGAAGGCGACGATCACGTCCGGATCGAAGCGCTGCACCGCGTCGACGATGGCGGTCAGCTTCTCCTCGTCGAATCGCGGCTGCGGGAAGGACAGCATGCGGACCTGGGCACCCAAGGCGGACAGGGTCTGCTCGCCGTCATACTCCTCGGTGACGTTGTAGCTGTATTCGGGAACGAAGCCGTTCTCGCCTTCCACCGCCATGGCGTTGGGGTTGACGATTAGCACCTCGCAACCTTGGTCGTCCTGCAGCCGGCGGGCATAATCGAAGGCATCGGCGGTCGGCTGGTGGCCTTCGCCCAGCATCTGGTTGGTGATGAGCGCAACCCGCTTCACCGCCGTGCGCGGCGCCACACGGCGCAGGCGGGTGTCGAGGCCGTAGCGGCGCGCCGTTTCCTCCACCAGCAGGCGGTAGAAGCGGCGGAATTCACCCGTGGTGAAGGCACCGATGTCGCCCTTGCGCGTGTCGCCCTGGAACAGCCGCATGGCGATGCCCCAATAGGCGTAGTGCATCGACGGGATCGAGAAGCGCAGCGGATCGTCCAGCGCCGTGTTCACCAGGGCACGGTAATAGGCCACGTCACCGGTCAGCAGGAAAAGCAGCGACTGGCGCCGCATCACGTCGCCCATGGCATAGCGGGCATCGACCTCCGCGGCGGCGGCGGCACGGATGTCGTCGTCATAGCGGCGGATCAGGTTGGCAAGCGCCCCGACATTGCCCCAGCCCTCCCCCTCGTTGGTCAGCAGCGTCAGGGCGCGGGCGAAGCTCAGCGCCGCCTCGCGGTGGCGGCCGGACGCGTGCAGGGCGTGACCCAGATTGGCATGGAACAGCGGGGAGGCGTCATCGCCGGCCACGGCCTGCGCGATGCGGTCGACCGCATCGTCCGCCCGGCCGGATTGCAGCGCGAGCACCCCCAGCAGATGCAAGGCGTCCGGATGGCCGGGAGACGCGTCCAGCACGTCGCGGTACAGCCGTTCGGCCTCCGCGGTGCGGCCGGCGCGGTGGTGTTCCGTTGCGACGGCCAACGTCTGCTCGATCTGGTCCATGATGCACGTCCTTGCTGTCCGGGGCGGCCCCGTTTCCCGGCGACCGTCGTCCCATGCTGTTTACCCTGTTTTAGGGGACACGCGATCAACTTTCCGCATGCGTGGATTTACGACCATCCGGGGAGACGGCCACCGCCGCGTCATCCCCCGACAGGCAACAGCCGTCACCGCCATCCTGGCACGGTGTCTTTTGTGGGCCCTGCTTGCCTTCGCCGGGATGAACGGTGCAGGTCCTGCCCGGGCATCGCAGGCGGTGTCCGACGGTCCATCCATCACCATCAGCCTTGCCGACCGCCGCCTCTACCTGGCGGATCCCGGCGGCGGTACCCGCAGCTTTCCGGTTGCCATCGGCCGTCCCGGCGTGCCGATTCCCGTCGGCGACAGCAGCATCCAGCGCAAGCGCCGCGACCCGACATGGCGGCCGACCGCCAACCAGCGGCGCGACAACCCCGCCCTGCCGCGTGCGGTTCCGCCCGGACCGAACAACCCGCTGGGCCGCTTCGCGCTCGATCTCGGCTGGCCGGCCATTGCCATCCACGGCACCAACGATCCGGATTCGGTCGGCACACGGGCCAGCGGCGGCTGTTTCCGCATGCTGCCCGCGGATATCGAAACCGTCTTCGCGGCGGTGGAGGTCGGCATGCCGGTGAGGGTGGTGCGGGAGCCGCTGGGCGGGGCCATGCCGGAGCCGCCGGCTTCCCGGCCAACCAGGGCGGTTCCAGTTCCGGCAGCGGCAAAGGCAGCGCCGCCATCCCGACCGCAACCGGCGGCCGCCCCGGTTCCCTCGGCCGCCGTGACCCAACCCCGGCAGCCGCCACCGGAGCTGCCGCCGGCCCCGGTCGCCGATCCGCGCTGCGCCACGGTGACGGCGCCGTTGCGGCGGATGATCTGCGACGTTCCGGCGCTCGCCCTTTCCGACGGCCGCGCCCGCGGAGCGCAGGACCGCTTCCTGGCCGGCATCGCCGATCCGGCGGCCCGCGCCGGCGCGGCCTATGAGCTGATCCAGGACGAGAGGCGCTTCCATGAGCGGATTGCCGCACTCTGCTGGATTCGCAGCGGGACGGAGGGAGACCCGGCGGTGGCTGCGGCGGCGCAGTCCTGTCTGGCGACGGCACTCGACCGCCGGTTGAATGACGTGGCGGAACGTATCGCGAGCCTGCGCGGCGCGACCCGCATGGCCGGCCAGCCATAGCAGGATCGGGACGAATCGCGACGCCGGCGGTCGTTCTGGCTTGCCTGCATCCCCTTGGACTGCTAACCCGCAGAACCCAACCGTTCGGACAATCCGCCGCCCATGCCGATCGACTATTATTTGAACATCGCGGCCTCCGGCCTGCTGACCGGCCTTGTCTACGGGCTGGCGGCGCTGGGGCTTTCGGTCATCTTCGGCGTGGTGCGCGTCGTCAACTTCGCCCATGGCGAGATGATGGTGGCGGGCATGTACGGCGCGGTGCTGCTGGGGGGCTGGCTGGGCCTCGACCCGCTGCTGTCGGCGCCGCTCATGGCGGCGCTGCTGTTCGCCTGCGGCTGGCTGCTGCAGCGCGGGCTGGTCAACAAGTTCGTCGAGCGGCCGGAGCACATGCAGTTCATCCTGCTGCTCGGCATCGCCACCATCCTGGTCAACGCCATGCTGATGCTGTTCGGCCCGGACGCCCGCAACGTCCAGGTGCCCTACAGCTTCGACACGGTGGAGATCGGGCCGATGCTGCTGGACGCCGTGCGGCTGCGCGCCGGGGCGGCGGCCATCGTGGTGGCGGCGGCGCTGTTCGCCTTCTTCCGCTTCAGCCGCACCGGCAAGGCGATCCGCGCCTGCGCCGACAACCCGCTGGGCGCCCGCGTGGTCGGGCTGAACATCGACGGGCTCTACGCCCTGACCTTCGGCATCGGTGCCGCGGTGGTCGGGGTGGCCGGCGCGCTGATGACCCTGCTGGTCGACGCCCGGCCGCAGCTGGCGCCGGAATACACGCTGCTCAGCTTCATCATCGTCATCGTCGGCGGGTTGGGCAGCCTGCCCGGTGCGCTGCTGGGCGGCGTGCTGATCGGCATGTCGGAGGCGCTGGCCGGCTTCCTGCTGACGCCGTCCCTGAAATCCCTGTTCAGCTACGGGGTGCTGATCGTGGTTCTGCTGCTGCGCCCGCAAGGGCTGTTGGGGAAACGGTCATGAGCGGCCTTTTGGGTGTGACGGGACGCGGGCTGGTCCTGCTGGTCCTGGCGGCGCTGGGGCTGGCGGTAGCGCCCTTCGTCGCCGACCGTTATCTGGTGTCGGTGCTGACCACCGTGCTGTGGTTCGCCTATGTCGGGCAGGCCTGGAACGTGATGATGGGCTTTTCCGGCCTGCTGTCGCTGGGCCATGCGCTGTATGTCGGGCTCGGTGCCTATGTCAGCGCGGCGCTGTTCGTCCATTTCGGCATCGGCCCCTGGGCCGGCATGGTCCTGGCGATGCTGGTCGCGGTGGTGGCCGGCTGCATCATCGGCTTCCTGGGCTTCCGCTTCGGGGTGAAGGGCGTGCATTTCGCCCTGCTGACCATCGCCTTCGCCGAGGTGGCGCGCATCGGCTTCGACCACATCACCTGGGTCGGCGGCTCCGGCGGCTTCTTCCTGCCGGTGGAGGCGGGGGCGAGCGATCCTCTCAACCTGCGCGGCTCGCCGGTGCTGTTCTATTACGTGGCGCTGGCGCTGGTCGTCGGCGCGTTGTTCCTGTCGCGCGCCCTGCTGCACAGCCGGCTCGGCTACCAATGGCTGGCGGTGCGCGAGGAGCCGGACGCGGCGGAGGCGTCGGGAGTCGACCTGTTCCGCGCCCGCATGACGGCGGTGGCGGTGTCCTCCGCCCTGACCGCGCTGGGCGGCGTGTTCCAGGCCTTCTATTTCAACAACCTGTTCCCGGAGCAGGTCTTCTCGATGGGCCGCTCCATCGAGATCATCCTGCCGGCCATCGTCGGCGGCATCGGCACGCTGGTCGGCCCGATCCTGGGCGCCTTCATCCTGACGCCGCTGGGCGAGGTGCTGACCTTCCTGATCGAGGCCGGCGGGCTGGACCTGCCCGGCCTGAAGCAACTGTTCTACGGTGCGGCGCTGGTGGCGATCGTGGTGTTCCGGCCGGAGGGCGTGTGGCCCTGGCTGGCCCGCCGCCTGCGCCTTGTCCGCCAGCCGGGGGAGGGCGCCTGAGATGACCGCCTTGCTAGAGGTCGAGCGCCTGTCCAAGCGGTTCCGCGGGCTAAAGGCGGTGTCGGAGGTCAGCTTCGCCGTGCCGGAGGGGCGCATCCTGGCGCTGATCGGCCCGAACGGGGCGGGCAAGACGACAACCTTCAACCTGATCGCCGGCGTCTTCCCGCCCGACGAGGGGCGGGTGACGCTGAAGGGCCGCAACCTGACCGGCCTGAAGCCCAACCAAGTCTGCGCCGCCGGGATCGGCCGCACCTTCCAGATCGTCAAGCCCTTCGGCCAGTTGACGGTCGAGGAGAATGTCGTGGTCGGCGCGCTGGCGCGCGAGCGGTCGGTGGAGACCGCGAGGCGGCAGGCCCGCGCCGTGCTGGAACGGCTGGAACTGGTCGATCAGGCCAACCGCCCGGCCCGCAGCCTGACCCTGCCCGACCGCAAGCGGCTGGAGGTCGCCCGTGCGCTGGCCACCCGCCCGACCCTGCTGCTGCTGGACGAGGTGCTGGCGGGGCTCCGCCCGACCGAGGTCGACCGCATGGTCGAGGTTCTGCGCGACCTGAACCGGCGCGAAGGCCTGACCATCCTCATGATCGAGCATGTCATGCGTGCGGTGATGGCGCTGTCCGACCGCGTGGTGGTGCTGGACCATGGCGAGAAGATCGCCGACGGTGCCCCGGCGGAGGTCGTCGCCGACCCCCGCGTCGTCGAGTCCTATCTGGGCGCCGAAGCGCTGGACTGACCGGGCGCTCCTCAGTTGCTGAGGTTCGCCGGGTCCTCGCGGTAGCTGACGGAGGCGACCTCGGCCGTCAGGGGATGGCCGGGATAGGTGAAGCGGCGCAGCCATTCGGTGTCGCCGGACGCGCTCCAGAAGCGCAGCATCAGCCGGCCCGGCATGCGCGGCAGCTCCTCCGGCTTGCCCGACACCTGATGGACAGGCTTGCCGTCGACGGTCCAGACGATGCCGTTGGGCTTCCAGTCGAAGCCGTAGCTGTGGATGCCCTTGGCGGCGTCGAAACCGAGATCGACCACCGTGTTGCGGTGCCCGGCGCCGTTGACGACATAGCTGATTTCCAGCTTGGTGGTGTCCTTGCCGGCGATCCCCATGGTGATCTCGTCCCACGGATCGCCGAAGGGCGGGCCGGTATAGTGGGAGACCGACGTCATCACCCCGTCGGCCTTCACCGCCTTCAGCGACACCGTGTAGGCGCCGTAGCCGTAGAAGCGGTGCGTCGAATATTCGCCGCAGGAATAGCGGTCGGTGCCGGCAATGCGCTCGCTGCCTGAAATGCGGTCGCTGACCGACAGGGCGAGGTGGCCCTTTCCGGCGGTGACGTTGGCGCGGCTCCAGGTGCAGTTCATATGCCCGCCGGCCTTCCAGCCGTCCGAGCGCTGCCAGCGCGAGGTCTCGAACGACCCGGCCGTCTCGCTGAAGCTGCCGCCGATATGGCTGAACAGCGAGTCCGCCAGTGCCGGCGCGCTCCCGAGCAGAAGGGCCGCGAGGCCCGCCCCGATCGCCGTCGTCCGTACGCCGTGTCCTAAGGCATCTCTCCGCATCGCCATTTCCTCCCGCTGATACCGGGCCTATCCGCAAGATCGGTCGGCCTGTTCCCCGATATCGCGAGAGCGGGGCGAAGCGGCAACGGCGCGGCCGGGGTGCGCAGGGCACTTGCCCGGCTTACCTCAGGCGATAACCGAACCGAATGGGGAATATCAGTCGTCGGTGACGCCGCTCTTGGGGATGCGCACGTCGCGGTGGACCGACATGCTCAGCAGCAGCCCGACGCCGATCATCAGCGTCATCATCGCCGATCCGCCATAGGACACCAGCGGCAACGGGATGCCGACGACGGGGATCAGCCCCATCACCATCGCCACATTGACGAAGACGTAGAGGAAGAACTGCGCCGTCATGCCGACGGCGACCAGCCGTCCGAACTGGCTGCGGCTGTTCAGCGCGATCACCCAGCCATAGATGAACAGCAGGATGTAGAGCGCCAGCAGCGTGGCGGCACCGACCATGCCGAACTCCTCCGCCAGCACGACGAAGATGAAGTCGGTGTGCTTTTCCGGCAGGAACATCAACTGGCTCTGCGAGCCGGACATGAAGCCTTTGCCGAACAGGCCGCCGGAGCCCAGAGCGATCTTCGATTGCAGGATGTTGTAGCCGGCGCCGAGCGGATCGGTTTCCGGATCGAGGAAGGTGTAGACGCGCTGCTTCTGGTAGTCGTGCAGGAACTCCCAGGCGATGGGGATGGCGCTGAGGCCGCCGCCGATCACCAGCAGGAACTTCCACACCCGGACGCCGGCGGCGAAGAAGATGGCGCCGCTGCCCATGATCAGCAGCAGCGAGGTGCCGAGGTTGGGCTGCATCAGCACGAAGGCCACCGGTGTGAAGACCAGCAGCAGGGGCGGGATCAGCAGAAGCGGCCGGCCGATCTGGTCCAGCGTCACCCCGTGGAAATAGCGGGCGAGCGCCAGCGTCAGCGCCGGCTTCATCAGTTCCGACGGCTGGAGCTGGAAGAAGCCGAGGTCGATCCAGCGCTGGGCGCCCATGCCGATGCGGCCCATCAGTTCCACCGCGATCAGCAGGCAGAGCACCATGAAGAAGATGACGTAGGCCGACTTCATCAGGTGGCGGATGTCGACCAGCGCGATGCCCAGCATCAGGACGAGGCCGGGAATGGCGCGGACCAGCTGCGGCTGCGCCCACGGCTTCCAATGGCCGCCGGCGGCAGAATAAAGCAGCCCGACGCCGACCCCGGTGATCGTGCAGATCAGCAGGACCAGCCCCCAGTTGATGAGCCTGAACTTCGCGCCGAGCGTCAGCTGCGACCGCTGCGGCTCCAGGCCGCCGGAGCCGAGATGGGAAAGAACCACGACCTTACGCCGATGTTGCCGGAAGGGACGGAGCCGGATCGGACCCGGCAAGCCGGCCCCGGACTATCGACCGGAGCAGACCGGCCGGCGGGGACCGGCGCGGATAATGGGGCAAGCTGCCCCGCGGGTAAAGGCGGCCGTGCGCCATCGCCTGCGGGGCCGCTTTTTCAAACAGGATCCGCGCGGCCCATTGCCGTCCGTCAGGCGTGCAACGCAGGGGTCAGGGCCACCGTGGGGAAGAAGCGCACCTGATTGCGCCCGGCATGCTTCGCATCGTAGAGCGCGCTGTCCGATTGGGCCATCAGGTCGGAAAACTCGCTGTGCTCCCGCGTCAGGCTGACGCCGCCGATGCTGCAGGTCACCGTCACGCCGCCTTCGGCACCGAGTTGGGCCAGTTGCCGCTCGATGGCGATGCGCAGCCGCTCGGCCAGCAGCCTGCCGGCCTCGGCACCGGTTTCCGGCAGCAGGATGGCGAACTCCTCCCCGCCGATCCGGCCGACCGAATCCTCGCGCCGGATCTGCGCGGCGCAGCAGTCGGCCACCGCCTGGATGACCCGGTCGCCGAACGGATGGCCGGCCCGGTCGTTGATCGATTTGAACCGGTCGATGTCGAGCACCAGCACCGTCAGGTCGCGGCCATGGCGGCGGGCGCGGCGGAACTCGACCTCGCCCAGTTCGAACAGGCGGCGGCGGTTCAGGCTGCCTGTCAGTCCGTCGGTGTGGGCGAGCTTCGCCAGTTCGCGGTTGAACTCGTCGCTGGCCATCAGGACGTAATTGATCGCCCCGACCACCGTTCCCAGAAGCGTCAGCAGGAAGGTGAGCCGTTCCACCCCGTCGTCCAGCATGTAGGCGGCCGGCTCCTCGCCCTGTGTCACGCCGGCCCCCATGCGGACCAGATAGGCGGCCGCCAGTGAGGCGCAGAGGAGCCCGGTCACATAGTGCGGAATGCCGCGCCCCTTGTAACGCACCAGCACTTCGAAGGCGATGACCAGCAGCACGGCCGCGGTCATGAAACTGACCAGGATGCGGATCGAGGCGATGCCGCCGCCGCACAGCAGCAGCAGGGCACTGGCCAGCCCCACCGCCAACCCGACGGTCAGCGGCGCGAGAAGCGGCACCGGCCGGTTCTGCAGATGGCGGACGCTGGTGTAATTCATCGACAGCCCGGCGATGCCCAACCCGTTGGCGAGCGGCACGAGCAGGTCCGGCGCCACGCCGCCGCGCAGGCCCGCGACCAGAAAGCCCAACCCCACCATGAACTTGCCGTAGGCATAGGCGCGCAGGGAGTTGCGGATATGGCGCGGATAGCGGCCGGAGGCGACCACGATGGACAGACCGATCGCAAAGCCGATCACTGTGATGACCTGCGCGATGAAGGTCGTTTCGAAATCCATCCGCAAGCCTGCCACGCACCGTTACGCCGGTATGTCGTGGGCACGCTATACGAAGCCTTGACCGGTGACAAGTCGAAGGGGGGCGAAGTTTGCGCCGGGATTTATGACTATTGGCGCTCGATTGCCGCTGACACCAACTGAGGGTTTGTCGACGCTATTCCATGACTCTCACTGAGGGTTTGTCGACGCTATTCCATGACTCTCAATGAGCGTACAGCCAGGCGGTATCCCGTGCCCCTCGGACGCACAGCCTCTCAGCGCCCCTTGGGCGCATAGCCCCTCAGCGCCCGTCGGGCGCGTAGCCCTTGACGAACATATCGACGGCGGCATCGACGAATCGCTCCAGATCCGCGTCGCTCGGCCGTTCGCTCAGGCAAAGCAGCAGCTTCATGTGCATGTTGGCCTTCAACAGCCCGAAGAACTGGTGGGTGGCGAGATCGCAGTCGGTGATCGCCAGTTCGCCCCTCTCCACCATGCGGGACATGAACTGGTGCGCACGCTGGAAGGTCTCGGCTGGGCCGCTTTCGTAGAAGGCCTGGGCTAGCTGGGGCTGGCGCAGGACCTCGCCCAGCACCATCCGGTACAGGCCCAGCGCCTTCGCCGAGGCGATGAAGCGGACGAAGGTCCGGCCGATCAGGCGAAGCCCATCGGCCGCCGGCAGGCGCATCGCTTCGTCCCAGACGCTGGCCATGACGGAGTTCGCACATTCGCAGGCGACCATCGCCCGGAACAGCTCCTCCTTGCTGCCGAAATGGGCGTACAGCGTCGCCTTGGACACGTTCGCCTTCTTGGCGACCGCGTCCATGCTGACGGCACTGTAGCCATGTTCCAGGAACAGGGTGCCGGCCGCGTCCATGATCTGGGCCGGCTTCGATCCTGCTTCGGGAGTGGGGGCAACCAAGGTGGTCATGCGCGCCTCGCCTGAGTCCATGGTCCTGGCCCCTACCGCGTTCCGCATCGCCCGACAAGCCCCCTGACACCAATTGCCAAAAACTAAACCGTTCAGTTCGGTCTTGACAACAGATAGGCCGTCCGCCATCTTCCGGCAAGACTAAACTGAACGGTTCAGTTTCTTTTCCGTGACGGCGCCGGCAAGAGCGCATCGGTGGAATCCTGACCGGACCGCGGTGGATTGGGGATAGAGACAATGGCGAATGGCGTGCGGAAGATCGTGCTGTCGGGCGTTGCGCTGGCTGTGCTGGCAGGTGGCGCCGTCGCCGGCGAACATTGGTGGACGGAGGGCCGGTTCCTCGAATCGACCGACAACGCGTATGTGCAGAGCGACATCACCGTCGTCAGCCCGAAGATCTCCGCCTATGTCCGCGACGTGAAGGTCGCCGAAAACCAGCTGGTGCGGACGGGCGACGTGCTGGCGATCCTCGACGACCAGGACTTCCGCGCCAAGGTGGCGGAGTCCGAGGCCGCGGTGACCGCGCAGAAGGCGGCGCTCGGCACGCTGGACAGCAAGCTGGAGCTTCAGCGCACGGTGATCGACCAGGCCGCCGCCACGCTGGCGAGCGCCGAGGCCGAACAGCGCCGCGCCCAGCAGGACTATGAGCGCAACCGCTCGCTGGCCAGCGACAGCTGGACCAGCCGCCAGAAGCTGGAGACCGCCGACGCCGACCTGCGCAAGGCGGTGGCCCAGGTGGCGAAGGCGCGGGCGGCGCTGGCCTCGGAGAACGAGCAGATCAACGTCCTGCGCGCCACCCGGACCGAGACGGAAGCCCATCTGGCCCAGTCGCAGGCCACCCTGCAGACGGCGCGCAACGATCTGGACAACACCGTGATCCGCGCGCCGGTCGACGGCGTCATCGGCAACCGCGGCGTCCAGGTCGGCCAGTATGCCCGGCCGGGCGTGCAGATGCTGTCGCTGGTGCCGCTGCCCGACGTCTATGTGGTCGCCAACTTTAAGGAGACCCAGCTGTCGCGCATGCGCCCCGGCCAGCATGTCAGCATCTCCGTCGATGCCTTCCCGGACCGCCATCTGACGGGCACGGTGGAAAGCTTCGCCCCGGCCTCGGGCTCCAAGTTCTCGCTGCTCCCGCCGGAGAACGCGACCGGCAACTTCACCAAGATCGTGCAGCGCGTTCCCGTCCGCATCGCCCTGCCGCGCGACAACGCGCTGGCCGGCATGCTGCGACCCGGCCTGTCCGTGGTGGCGGAGGTCGACACCCGCGGTGCCGACAGCCAGCCGCATCTGGCCAGCGGCGGCGTCTTCGGCGCGCTGACCGACAAGCAGGCGGTGGCCGCCAGGTAAGCGGCCACGGCTCCGGCGGGGACGCCGCTCCTCCTCCCCCTTCGGGGCGGCGTCTCCGTCCGTGATTAAAAAGATCCAGTCAGAACATCGGCCGGAGCCGTCCCTGGGGCCATCCCCGGGGCGGCAGTCGTTCGGCCGCGACGGAAGGCAGCGGTTCCATGGCGACACCGGCCCAGGGCATGCGCCCGCTCACCCCCCGCGACATCGCCGGCTTCTTCGCGATGGTCGTCGGCATGTTCATGGCGATCCTCGACATTCAGATCGTCTCCAGCTCGCTGTCGGAAATCCAGGCCGGCCTCGCCGCCAGCGCCGACGAGATTTCGTGGGTGCAGACCTCCTACCTGATCGCGGAGGTCGTGATGATCCCGCTGTCGGGCATCCTGTCGCGCATCCTGTCGACCCGCGTTCTGTTCACCGTGGCGGCGGCCGGCTTCACCCTGACCAGCGTCGCCTGCGCCTTTGCCGGCGGCATCGAATCCATGATCGTCTGGCGGGCGTTGCAGGGCTTCATCGGCGGGGCGATGATCCCGACGGTGTTCGCCACCAGCTTCATGATCTTCCCGCCGGAAAAGCGCGCCGGCGTTACGGTCATGATGGGGCTGGTCGCCACCATGGCGCCGACCATCGGCCCGACGCTCGGCGGCTATCTGACCCAGCACCTGTCCTGGCACTGGCTGTTTCTCGCCAACGTCATCCCCGGCATCCTGGTCACCTCGCTGGTCTGGTTCCTGGTCGACGTCGACCGGCCGAATCCGGAGCTGCGCAAGGGCTTCGACTTCCTCGGTCTTGCGCTGATGGCCGCCTTCTTGGGCAGCCTTGAGTATGTGGTGGAGGAGGGGCCGCGCAACGACTGGTTCGACGACGAGGCGATCCTCGCGCTGGCCGTGGTGGCCGCCGTCGCCGCCGTCGGGTTCTTCTGGCGGGTGCTGTCCTACCGAAATCCCATCGTCGAGCTGCGCGCCTTCGCCGACCGCAACTTCGCCATCGGGTCGCTGTACAGCTTCATCCTCGGCATCGGCCTCTACGGGTCGGTCTATCTGCAGCCGCTGTTCCTCGCCCGCGTGCGCGGTTTCAACAGTTTGCAGATCGGCGAGATCATGTTCGTGACCGGCATCTTCCAGTTCATGTCGGCACCCATCGCCGGCGCGCTGTCGAAGCGGATGGACCTGCGCGCCATGCTGGCGCTGGGGCTGATCCTGTTCGGCACCGGCGTCTGGCTGAACAGCCACTTCACCGCCGACACCGGCTTCTGGGAGCTGTTCCTGCCGCAGGCGGTGCGCGGCATGTCGCTGATGCTGTGCTTCATCCCGATCAACAGCGTGGCGCTGGGCACCCTGCCGCCGGACAAGCTGAAGAACGCTTCGGGCCTCTACAACCTGATGCGCAACCTGGGCGGTGCCATCGGGCTGGCCGCGATCAACACGGTGCTGACCGACCGCAACGCGCTGCACCTGAACCGGCTCGGCGACAATGTGAACCTCGCCCGGCCGGAGGTGCAGCAGATGGTCGACAGCCTCAGCCAGCGTTTCGACGGGCTGGTGGCCGATCCGACCGCCGCCGCGATGTCCCGGCTGGTCGGGCTGGTCCAGCGCGAGGCGCTGATCCTGACCTTCAACGACGCCATGCTGCTGATGTCGGCGGTGTTCTTCGGCGCGCTGCTGTTCATGCCGCTGGTGCGCCGTCCGGGCGGTCCGGTCAAGGCGGACCACTGAGCATGGGATAGGTTGCCGCCCGTGGGTTGTGCTATAGCTTGACGAAACGTCCGTACTTCAGCGCAACCCCCGCCGAGTCCCATGAGCAAGCGCCAATATACCCGAACCGAGGTCAAGGAACTGCTGGGCGCGCTGGAGCGCCAGTGCCGCGAGGCATCGAAGCTGGCCCAGCTGGCCGAGCATGAGGCCAGCAAGCACAGCTTCGGCGCCTACCGCGATTTCCGCGACAAGGTGGGCGAGTTCCAGGCGCTGGTCATCCTGATCGAGCAGCGCCTGCGCAATCTGGTCGATGCGCGTTCCGACGATCTGCGCGACCAGTTCGAGAAGCTGGACATGGTGATGCTGGCCCTTCTGGTGCGGGCCAGCATGCGCTTCTTCTTCGTGCTGTCGGCCAACCCGATCCTGCCGATGGGCGCCCGCGAGATCTTCGTCGCCGAACTGCGCAGCCTGCACGATGCCGCGGAAAAGCTGAAGCGTCCCAATTATGTCGGCAAGCTCGGCCCGGAACTGGACCGCGACCTGGAGACGGCGTCGCTGATCCTGGAAGAGATCATCGATAAGGCGCCGAGTCTGCTGAACTTCCGCGGAGCGCCGGTCAGCGGGGAGTAGGGGGCTCCGGCGTCCAAAGCCCCCCGGCACCTCACTTCGCCAGGAACTGCGCGATGGTGTCGCCCGCCTTGCCGATGTTCACAACGCCGTCGAGATGGCCGAGCGTCGAAGTGATCGACTCGGTATACTCCACCGCGTTCCCCTGCTTCTCCAGCCGGTCCTTCAGCGGGCGCATGTTGCGGTCCGGCGGGAAGACGAGGTCGTCGGCCGACGGGATCAGCAGGACAGGGGCCTTGATCTTCGCCAGACCGTCCTCCAGCGAGGCGCCGTTGCCGGTGACGAAGGTCTGGTTGGCCTTCACCAGATAGAGGAAGTGGTTGGCGTCGCTGACCGCGGCGCGGCCGGAAGCCGCCTTGTCCAGCCAGGCTTCGATGGCGTACTGGTTGCCCATCGCCGCCTTCGGGTCCTTGCCGTCCTCCGCCCACTTGCGGCCGAAGGCGGCGTCGGCCCATTTCCAGTGGCGGGCGTGCAGCGTGACCAGCTTCAGCGCCTCGGTCAACCCGGCCTTCGGCTCCGCCTTGCCGTAATAGTCGCCGTTGTTCCAGTTGGGATCGAGCTTGATCGGCGCCGCCCACAGGTTCAGCCAGCCGATCAGGAAGGGGTCGGCCTCCGGCCCGCCGATGGCGGCGATGACGCGCTTGACCATCTCCGGATGGTCGGCCCCCCATTCGAAGGCCTGCAGCGACCCCATCGAGCCGCCCATCACCGCTTGCAGGGTCTTGATGCCCAGGCTGTCGACCAGCGCCTTCTGGACATTGACGAAGTCCTGGATGGTGACGATGGGGAAGCTCATGCCATAGGGCTTGCCGGTGTCCGGGTTGATGCTGGCCGGGCCGGTGGTGACGACGTTGGGATCCTTCGGAGACAGGTTGACCAGCGTGTCGGAGGCGATGATGAAGTATTTGTCGGTGTCCAGCGGCTTGCCGGGACCGATGATGCTGTCCCAATAGCCGGGAGCGGCATCATCGGCCTTGTATTTCCCGGCGGCATGGCTGTTGCCGCTGAAGAAATGGGTAATGAGGATGACGTTGTCCTTGGCGTCGTTCAGCTTGCCGTAGCTTTCCCAGCCGATGCGGACATTCTTGATCGTCCCGCCACCGGTGGTGGTATAGGACGGCATCTCGAAGACCTTCTTCTCGACGATGGCGTCGAGCGCCAGAGCGGGCAGGGCGCCGAACAGGCACGCCGCCATGGCGAGGCCGCCGATGCAGCCTGACCGGATGGAACCGCGGACAACCCCACGCATGTGCATCCCCCCTCGGATTGTTAGCTGGAGGGGGAGTCTACGCATAAGGTCCGGCCTGTCCAGACGCCATCGCTGACGCTTACGGTCAGTGGCTGCCTTTAGCGCAGCCGGACGGCGGTGCCGTTGACCGACACCATCAGCATGCCGTTTTCCTTGCCCAGCACCTCGTAATCGACGTCCACCCCGACCACGGCGTCTGCGCCCAGGGCGCGGGCCGACTCCTGCAAATCGGCGAAGGCCGCCTCGCGCGCTTCGCGCAGAGCCGCCTGATAGCCGCCGGCCCGGCCGCCGACGATGTCGCGCACGGAGGAGAACAGGTCGCGGAACACGTTGACGCCCATGATCGCCTCGCCGGCGACGATGCCGAGATATTCGGTGATCTGGCGGCCCTCGATGGAATCGGTGCTGGTGACGATCATGGTCGCAACTCCTTCTGCTGGCTTCGATGCCGCACAGATGGGGCCGCCATGGCGGAGTCCAAGGCGGCACTGCGAAATCGCAGCGGCTTTGAGTCCATCGCGCCTTCCCCCATCCGGTCGCGACCGTGTAGGACAGGGTGGGGGACTGCCGGGGGGAGAGCGATGGACGACACGCGGCGAGCCATCCTGCGCTGGATGACCGGCGTCATGGAGGCGAAGGACTGGAGCGCCGGCGGTTGGGCGCGGCTGGCCGGCGTCACCGCCACCAACCTGACCCGCTTCCTGCGCGATCCGGCGATGGGCAGCGTTCCCAGCGCCGACACGCTGGCACGGCTGGCCCGCGTCGCCGGGTCGGAGCCGCGCTTCCTCGACGACCATGCCTATGCGCCGGTCACGCGGGTGCCGGTGCTGACTCTGGAGCAGGCGCATCTCTTCCTCGACCTCGGCCGCAGGGCGGGGGAGGCGTTCCTGGCCGGGGCGCTGAAGGAGGGTGCTGCGTCGGTCGCCATGGACGGACACACCTCCCGCCGGGCCTTCGCTCTGCGCATCCTGTCCAAGAGCCTGGACGCCGCGGGCGTGCTGCCGCGCGACTGCGTGGTGCTGGAACCGCTGGACGTGCTGACGCCGCAGGCCGGCGACGTGGTGGTGACGGTGGGTGAGGGCACCATCTGCGGATACCGCTTCTTTCCACCCCATCTGATGCCGGTTTCGACCGATCCCGATTGCCACCCCACCGCCTTCGACCGTGCCCATGTCGCCGGAGTCGCCGTTCACGTGGTGCGAGCGCTTCGCATGTAAAAGCCTGTTGCGGACAGAGTCGCGGCGCGCGTTCCCATCCGCCGCGACTCGCAAAAACGGCCAGCTCTACTCCGTCCGTTTTGACTTGTGACGACTCTCATCAGAACACACCAAATATAGCGTATTTCCAGGACTTTGGTCTGGTCTACGGCCAAGCCATAGGTTCACGTTTTGTTCTTGAAAGCTGCGTGTTCGCATCCCATATTCGGAGTCCGGTGAGGCGAGCCAAAACACATGCTGCGAACTCGCAGCAGAGGCCACGCTTCGAAGCCGGGAAAGCGGCCCGAAAGGGCTCGGAACCGGGAAAAGCGGAACAGCATGGCGATCACTCAGGCACAGCGGGACTTGCGGGCGGGGCGGATCGGGTCGTCGGATGCGACGCGCGTGATGGCCGGCGACTGGCTGTCGCTGTGGCGCGAGAAGACCGGACGGGTCGAGCCTGAAAATCTCGATCTCGTCGCAGCCGTGCAGATCGGAATCGCGACCGAGCATCTGCACCCGCGCTTCGTCGCCCATGCAACCAGGCTCGTCTGCGTGGCGGCGCCCGACACGTACCGACACGCCGAGCATGACTGGATGGTCGCCCATCCCGACTTCCTGGCCAGCAGCGTCGCCGATGGCGCTCTCGACACCATCGTGGAGGCGAAATTCAACAGCGGCTTCCAGAGCGATGCCGACCTTGCCCGCCGCTATCACTGGCAGGTCCAGCACCAGCTGGAGGTGGTCGGCCTGGACCGTGGGCTGCTGTCGATCCTGCGCCCCACCGGCCACAGCCTGGTGACGGTGGACCGGCGGCCGGACGATGTCGAGCGGCTGGTGGAGACGCTGGAAGCCTTCTGGTGGCACGTCGTCAACGATGTCGAGCCGTCGGACCCGCTGCCGATGGACGGCCCGTCCTATGAAGCTGGCCGCGTCTTCGACATGGGGCGGCACAACCGCTTCCGCGCGCTGGCCGACCGGCTGGTCGCCAACCGGGCGGCGGCGCTGGAGGTGAAGGAGGCCGAGGCTGCCCTCAAGGCGCTGATGCCCGACGATGCCCGCATCGCTTTTGTCGCCACCGGTCAGGCCGACGGCAAGTCGGATGGCCGATCCGGTGGTCTTTATCTCGCGCGCGACCGTGAGGGCAGGCTCAGCCTGCGCTATGGCGCGCCGCCGCGCCGGGCATTGGTCGACGCGCAATCCTGGGTGCCCTCCGCTGACCCGAACGGGGTGGAATTCAGCCTGGAAGCAGCGCTGACCGCCGGCTGGGGTGAGGGGAGAGCCGAAACGTTTGGACAAGAAGGACCCAAGTCATGGGACGCATGAGCAAGACCGACCACCTCGTTGCCGATACCGAGACCCCTGAGTCGAGCGTTACCGAATCCAGCGTGCCCGAATCCAGCGTGCCCAAGTCCAGCGTGACGGAGACTGCCCCCGTCGAGGCGAAGCCCGGCGGCAGCCGCGGCTCGCAAGGGTCCAAGGGCTCTGCCGGCGGCAGCCGGCCGGAAGAGCCGCAGCGCATCGACACCATGTTCCTGTGGAACCGGCTGAAGCGCACCGATCCGAAGGCGACCAAGCCCTTCACCCGCTCCGGCGGTTTCCGCGGAACGCAGATCGACCCGACCTGGCGCTTCCAGATGATGACGGAGGTGTTCGGCCCGATCGGCAAGGGCTGGGGTTATGAGCAGGTCGACTGGACCATCGCGGAACGGATGATCTTCATCTGCGCCCGCGTCTGGTACGTCGATCCGGAAACGAAGGAGAAGTGCTTCACCGGCCCGCAGTGGGGCGGAACCGAGATGGTCCGCCGCCGCAACGGCATGGAGATGCCGGACGACGAGTGCTTCAAGATGTCGATGACCGATGCGGTCGGCAAATGCCTGCTGCAGATCGGTCTGGCCGCCGACGTCTACATGGGCCAGTTCGACGACAGCAAGTACCGGGAGGAATCGGAGGCCTTCTATGCCGCCAAGTCCAACCCGGACCTGCAACCCGCCGCCGTCGAAGCCTTCGAGGCGGAGGTGAAGCGCCGGCTGGGGGCCTGCCTGGACCTGGATGACCTGGAAGAGGTCTGGCGGTCGGGCGTCGGCACCCGCCTGCGCGAGATCGGCGCCGTGGACCGCGCCGCCCAGCACCGCATCACCGGCCTCTTCGCCCAGAAGAAGGCCGAGATTCTGAAGCGCGAGGAAGAGGACGGGCGGGAAGCCGCCTGACGGACCGTCATGACCCAGACCACTCCCAGGACGACTCAGAGCACCGGCGACCGGTCGCCCAGCGGTCTTTTCCGCATGAGCGCCTGGGAAGGCGAGTTCGAACGTGCCAACGCGCAGCTGCCGCGCTGGTACTGGAATCGTGACCAGCGCCGCCGCCACTACGCCCGCTGGGTGGAGGCGGAGGCCGAAACGCTGGCGATGCGGCTGTCGGGACTGCTGCGGTCCGACACGCCCGCGGAGACCTCGGTTGCGGCCCGTGTCCTTGTCGACTCGTTGTCCCGTGACATCGACTGGGCTCGACGGTTGGAAGATTCTGAATCGGAAGACGGCAAGTTCGCTCACGCCGCCTGACCGCAGGCGGCATCAAGGGAAGGATATCATCCCATGACGATGGAAGAGGTCCAGGCGCGTCTGCGCGCCGCTCAAGCCCGCATCGGGCGTGAGGGCCGCTTCGCCCTCACCCTCAGCCTGGACGGGCGCGAGGAATGCTACATCACCCATTGGTTCCGCCCCGAACCGCACGCCTTCGAGGATTGCCGTGCGGTCGGTTCCGGAACCCTCAACGAATGCCTGGACGCGCTCGACCGCTATGTTGCGGTGAACCGGGTGCGTGACGAGGCTCCGATGCTGATGGCAGCCGAATGACATCCCCGTAACGGCCAAGCCATCGGCCTTCGTCCCCTCGTCCCCCCCGCGGACGAGGGGACTTTTTTGTTCGCTCCTCGCGCGCCGTCGAGGTTGTGGTATCGTCGCCACCTTCGAGCGGAAGGGGGGCGATCATGGATCCGGTACTTGCCTTCGTCAGCATCGCCGGGGCCATTGCGGTCGGCGCCGCCAGTCCGGGGCCGAGCTTCGTGCTGGTCGCCCGCACCTCCATCGCCGTGTCGCGCCGGGCCGGTCTGGCCACAGCAATCGGCATGGGGATCGGCGGCGTGTTCTTCGCGTCGCTGGCGCTGCTTGGGCTGCATGCCCTGCTGTCGCAGGTCGGCTGGCTCTATGCGGTGCTGAAGCTGGTGGGCGGCGCCTATCTGCTCTACCTCGCGGTCCGCATCTGGCGCGGAGCCGCGGAGCCTCTCGTGGTGGCGCAGGAGGGGCGGACGGCCCCCGCCGGGCTGATGCGGCCGCTGCTGTTCGGGCTGCTGACGCAATTGAGCAACCCGAAGACGGCGCTCGTCTATGGCAGCATCTTCGCAGCACTGATGCCGGCCGAGCCGCCGGTCTGGCTGTTCGTCCTGCTGCCACCTGCGATTTTCCTGATCGAGGCCGGCTGGTACGCCATCGTCGCCGCGGTGTTTTCCGCCGGCCGGCCGCGCGCCGCCTACCTGCGGTCCAAGCGTTGGGTCGACCGGGTGGCCGCCGCCGCCATCGGCGGACTGGGCGTCCGCCTGATGGCGGACGCTCTGCCCCCTCCCTGAGCCTTACTTCTTCTTGCCCGACTGCGCCCGGGCGAACGCCTCGGCGAAGGCGCTGTTGACCGGTTCCGGCGCCTTCGCCGGCTTCGGCGCAGCCTTGGCGGCAGGCGCCGCCGGGTGGCGATCCTGCTGCGGCGGACGGCCCGGTCCCCGCTCGTCACGGCGCTGCTCTTCGCGGCGGGCCGGACGCGGCGCCTCCTCGCCCATGCGCATGGTCAGGGCGATGCGCTTGCGGGGGATGTCCACCTCCAGCACCTTCACCTTCACCACGTCGCCGGCCTTCACAACCGTGTGAGGGTCCTTCACGAAGCTGTTGGCAAGCTGGGAGATGTGCACCAGCCCGTCCTGGTGGACGCCGATGTCGACGAAGGCGCCGAAGGCGGTGACGTTGGTGACGACGCCTTCCAGCATCATGCCGGGCTGGAGGTGTTTCAGCTCCTCCACGCCTTCCTTGAAGGTGGCGGTCTTGAACTCCGGACGGGGATCGCGGCCGGGCTTCTCCAGCTCCTTGATGATGTCCTCGACGGTGGGGACGCCGAAGCGCTCGTCGGTGAACTCCTCCGCATTCAGGGCGCGCAGGAAGCGGGCGTCGCCGATGACGCTGCCGAGATCGCGGCCGGTGGTCTTCACGATGCGCTGGACCACCGGATAGGCTTCCGGATGGACGGCGGAAGCGTCGAGCGGAGTCTCGCCGTCGCGGATGCGCAGGAAACCGGCGGCCTGTTCGAAGGTCTTCGGCCCCAGCCGCGCCACGTCGAGCAACTGCTTGCGCGAACGGAAGGCGCCGTTGCGGTCGCGATGCTCGACGATGTTGCGGGCGATGGTCTCGTTCAGGCCCGACACGCGGGTCAGCAGCGGAATCGAGGCGGTGTTCAGATCGACGCCGACGGCGTTCACGCAATCCTCGACAACCGCGTCCAGCGACCGCGCCAGTTTGCCGCCGGCCACGTCATGCTGGTACTGGCCGACGCCAATGGATTTCGGCTCGATCTTCACCAGTTCGGCCAGCGGGTCCTGCAGGCGGCGGGCGATGGACACCGCACCGCGCAGGCTGACGTCCAGGGTGGGGAACTCGTGCGCCGCGGTTTCTGAGGCGGAGTACACCGAGGCGCCGGCCTCGCTGACCACCAGCTTGGTCAGCGACAGCTCCGGGTGGCGCTTCATCAGGTCGGCGGCGAGCTTGTCGGTCTCGCGCGACGCGGTGCCGTTGCCGATGGAGATCAGTTCCGCCTTGTGCCGGGCCGCCAGCGCCGCCAGCACCGCCAGCGAGCCGTCCCAGTCGTTGCGCGGCGGATGCGGATAGATGGTGGTCGTTTCCACCAGCTTTCCGGTGGCATCGACCACCGCCACCTTCACGCCGGTGCGGATGCCGGGGTCGAGCCCGATGGTGACGCGCTGCCCGGCCGGGGCGGCCAGCAGCAGGTCGTGCAGGTTTCGGGCAAAGACGCGGATCGCCTCGTCCTCGGCACGCTCGCGCAAGGATCCCATCAGGTCGGTCTCGATGTGCGGGCCGATCTTCAGCTTCCAGGTCCAGCGCACCACGTCGGACAGCCATTTGTCAGCCGGGCGGCCCTGGTCGCGGATGCCGGTGTGGACGGCGATGGTGCCCTCCGCCGGATGGGGCTGGCCCTCTTCGACCGGCAAATCCAGGCGGATGTCCAGCACGCCCTGCGCCCGGCCACGGAACAGCGCCAGCGCGCGGTGCGACGGCAGCTTCGACCAGTTCTCCGAGAAGTCGAAATAGTCGGAGAACTTGGCGCCCTCCGCCTTCTTCTCCTCGATCACCTTGGAGGTGACGACGCCCTTGTCGGCCATGGCGGTGCGCAGGCGGCCGACCAGCTCGGCATCCTCGCCGAAGCGTTCGACCAGGATGTGGCGGGCGCCGTCCAGCGCCGCCTTGACATCGGCGACACCCTTGTCGGCGCTGACGAAGGCGGCGGCCTCCGAATCCGGCTGCTTCTTCGGATCGGCCAGCAGCGCGTCGGCCAGCGGCTCCAGCCCGGCCTCGCGGGCGATCTGGGCCTTGGTGCGGCGCTTCTGCTTGTAGGGGAGGTAAAGATCCTCAAGCCGTGTCTTGGTGTCGGCCTGTTTGATCTGGCGCTCCAGCTCCGGCGTCAGCTTGCCCTGTTCCTGGATGGTGGACAGGATGCTGGCGCGGCGGTCCTCCAACTCGCGCAGGTAGCCCAGACGCTCCTCCAGGGTGCGGAGCTGGGTGTCGTCCAGCCCGCCGGTCGCCTCCTTGCGGTAGCGCGCGATGAAGGGGACGGTCGATCCCTCGTCGAGCATGGCGATGGCGGAAGCGACCTGGGACTCGCGGACCGACAATTCGTCGGCGATGCGCTGGCTGATGGACAGCATGAGGCAGGGATCCTGCGGACTGGTGACGAAACAATGGGCGTCTGTCATAGCGCGTCGGCACCGGGTGACGCCACCCCGGCCTTTCGGCAGAGGGGTGTGACAGAGGGGCAGGGCGCATCGATCTTCAGCGGAACCATTCGGCGGGGAATTTCGCAAATAAGTGGTAGGGGCTGATTTCCTCCAGCCATTCATCGGCCGTTAACCATATTGGCCTATATCTTTGCGTGCAACTTGGTTGCGTTTCCTCCCGAACCAACTCTGGGCGGCCCGGCGGCGATACCGTCAGGCCGCCTTTTCTTTTTCGGTCGCCCAGCTCCTTTCCGGACAATGAAAAAAGGGCCGGGACGGACATGCCGCCCCGGCCCGGCCCCGGATGTTTCTGCCGCCGGTCGAAACCGAAAGGATCAGGGAAGGCGGCTTTCAGCCAAACGCAGGCGGCCTTCGGGGGAGAGACGGGAAAGTGTATCGACGAGGCGCGCCTCGATTTCGCTTCGCACGGCGGCGTCATTGGCATGGACGCTGTCGAACATGGCCTTGACGCCGGCGGCATCGAAGGGCTGCGCCATCAGGGCTGTGCGCAGACGGGGGGTAAACTCCTCCCGGCTGACATGCATGCGGACGAACAGCGGTCGGGCGTCGTCCAGCGCCTTGCGCAGGACCGCGGCATCGGCCGGCGACAAGTGTTGCGACACATCGTCGACGAAGCGTTCCAGCATCCGGTCCGGCCCGCCGGGCGGCGGGGGAGGGCGGAAGCTGTGGGCGACGACGAAGCCGCCGGCCAGCATGTTGAGCGCAAGGGACCCGACCAGGAGGAACCAGGGCCAGCGGCGCCGGATCGACGGCGTCATCGCGTGTCTCCCAGATAGCTGACGATCATCACGCCGGACAGGCCGGGTGTGCGCGTCTTTTCGAAGGAAATCAGGCCCTGGCTGTAGCTGAGGAAGCCGACCAGCGCCATGCCGGCCAGGAATCCGGCCAGCGGGGCAGGGCGGAAGGGTGGCCGCGACAGGAACCACGGCACGAATTCCGGCACGATCCGCTGCGCCAGACAGTCGGCGATGCGGTCGAAGACCTCGGCCTCGCGCCGGGATGAGACCAGCGGGGTCGAGGCGGCGTCGAGCAGCGCGTCGGTGACGGCGGCATCGGCCAGCAGGTCGCGGGCTTCGGCGCTGTCGTCCAGAAGGGCCAGCGCATCGATCCGGGCGGACCGCGGCCAGCGGTCCAGATCGGCGCCATAGGCCTCGGTGTGGCGTTTGAACTCTTTGAGCGTCATGACCGTACACCGTCCTTCTGACGGATCAGGGGTTGAAGCCGGGCCCGCACGACGCGGCGTGCCCGGACCAGCAGACTTTCCATAGCCGAAACAGACACCTGCAATATTTCCGATGCTTCAGCGCACGTCATCTCCTCATGGTAGCAGAGGCTGAGCGCCGCCCGCTGCCGCTCGGGAAGAGCGGCGATCGCGGCATCGACCGCGGCGCCGATCCGGATGCCGTCGATCACCGTTTCGGCGCTCCAGGCCGGGTCGGCGATCTCGTCGGCGGCATCCAGGGGGGCGAAGCTGCGCCGCCTTTTGTAGTCGATGGCACGGTTCACCACGATCCTGTACAGCCAGGTCGTGAAGCGGGTTCCGTCGCCGCGCCAGCGGTCGGCGTTGGCCCAGATCTGCAGGAAGGCGTCCTGCGCGACCTCCTCGGCGTCGGCGGCGTTCCCGACCACCCGTTGGGCCAAGGCGATGCTGCGGCGCAGATGCCGGCGCGTGAGCGTTCCAAACGCTTTCCGGTCACCGGCCGCAGCGTCCGCCATCAACGCCTCGTCCGTCACCGTCTCCTCGGTAGGCTTCACGCCGTCTTCCGCCCGCTCCCGGTTGCTGTCAGGCTTTTATACGCGGCCGGTGCCGAAAGTCCTGCGCGGCGGCAGGCAATTTTCCCCATGGGGGATTTCCCTGACAAGCGGCCCTACCCGCCGTAGTATTTCCATAAGAATCCTTATGTGTCTTTTGTATGGCACCGAAGGGGGCCGCGCTCTTCCGGTGCGGTGGGCAAGCGGCTTCTTTGCCCGCCCGGCGGGAACCCCCATACGGCCTTGCGGGTTGTTCCAAGCATGACCGTGGCGTCACCGGATGCCGGCGGCGCCACCAAAGAGGCCATTGAAGGACCATACCATGCTCAAGATTCTCGGCTGGGCCATCCTGATCATCTTCATCATCGGCCTGCTGGTCGTCACCGGCATCCTGAAGCTGATCTTCTGAGGCTGCCCGGCGTAATCGGATCTCCCGCGCAGACCTGCCCTGCCCCGCCCGTCTATTCTTCCGCCAGAGCCAGTGCGCGGCGCAGATGGGTGCGGCAGTCGGCGACCATCCGGCGGATCAGATCGTCGCAGGTCGGGATGTCGTCGATAAGACCGATCACCATGCCGGCGGATACGATCCCGTCCTGAACATCGCCGGATCGCAGGGCCGCCCGGCCGCGCTGGCCGGCGACCAGTGGCCGAACCTCTTCGAACCGGGCGCCGCCGGGACGCTTCTCCAGGGACACGACCTCGTCGGATATCGCATTTTTGAAGACGCGGGCCGTGTTGCGCATGCTGCGCAGGATCAGGTTGGTGTCGCGTTCCCCGGCGGCGACCAGCGCCTGCTTGATGCCGTCATGCACCGGCGCCTCCCGCGTGCAGAGGAAGCGGGTGCCCATGTTGACGCCCTGGGCGCCAAGGGCAAGGGCGGCGGCCATGCCGCGCCCGTCGGCGATCCCGCCCGACGCGATGACCGGTATGCGCAAGGCCTGCACCGCCGCCGGGATCAGGATCAGGCCCGGGATGTCGTCCTCTCCCGGATGGCCGGCGCATTCGAACCCGTCGATGCTGATGATGTCCACCCCGGCCCGTTCGGCGCTCAGGGCATGGCGGACGCTGGTGCATTTGTGCAGGATGAGGATGCCATGGGCCTTCATCCGATCCACGAAGGCACGCGGACTGTTGCCGGCCGTCTCCACGATGGTGATGCCGCTGTCGATGATGACGTCGAGATAGCGTTCGTAGGGCGGCGGCTTCACCGCGGGCAACATGGTGAGGTTCACGCCGAATGGCCGGCCGGTCATCGCCCGGCAGCGTTCGATCTCATGCGCCAGATCCTCGGGTGTCGGTTGGGTCAGTGCCGTCAGGATGCCCAGACCGCCGGCATTCGATACCGCCGCGGCCAACTCCGCCAGCCCGACCCACTGCATCCCGCCCTGCACAATCGGATAATCGATGCCGAGCAGGCGCGTTACCTCGGTTTTCATGGCGTCCCCTTCCCTACACCTGACCATTTGTCGCAGACGTCCATGGGACCGCTGCGGCATACTTGCTTATAAGCGATCCAAAACGCCAATTCAGAATATGCTCTTTGGCGTATGATAAAAGAGCTGAGCTCTGTGAAATCCAACGACGATCATAAAACGTATCCTATGATAATGAAGTATAGCGTCTTACGGGATATCCTGTCGCTTCGTTCACCTCCATGCGGTGCGCGCGGCGAAAACAGGGTTCTTAAGCCGCTGATTATGCTGAATACCGGCGAAAGCCAGCGAGCTACATCAGCGGGCCCGATTTGAAGACGGCTCCGGCTCAAGATAAGGACCGTTGAACTATGACCGAGACGAGCAAAGGACGATTGTGACGCCTGCAACCGGACCGGAACCGTGGCCCCAGAGCATGGCGGGCACGCTCGACCTCGACGCCTGCGCGCGCGAACCGATTCACATTCCCGGCAGCATCCAGCCGCATGGCCATCTGCTGGCGGTGGAGGCGGACAGCCTGCGTCTCGTCTGCGCGAGCGCCGAGGCGGGAGCGGTGCTGAACCGTCCGCCCGCCGAAGCCATCGGTCTGCCGGTCGACCGGCTGATCGATTGCGCCTCGACGGCGTCGCTGGTCCGTGGACTGCGCAACGCCCCGACGGAGCCGGTTCAGCTCGAAATCCTCAGCCTGCGCAGCGGCGCCGATTATCAGGCCATCGCCCACCGCACGGGTGCTCTGGTGATCCTGGAACTGGAGGAACTGCCCGCCACCGGCGCCGGCACGCTGGAGGCGCTGTATCCGCAGATGCGCGAGGGTATCCGGCGCATGCAGGCCGCCCAGGACTTCGACGCCCTGCTGGCAAGCACGGCCGAGGAGGTGCGTGCGCTGACCGGGTTCGACCGCGTGCTGGTCTACCGCTTCGACGAGCAATGGAACGGCACCGTCATCGCCGAGAACGGCAACGACCGCCTGCCCTCCTACCGCGGCCTGCGCTTTCCGGCGTCCGACATTCCGCAGCAGGCCCGGCGGCTCTATGCGCTGAACCGGCTGCGGCTGATCGCCGATGCCCGCTACCAGCCGGTTCCGATCCTGTCGGCCACGCGGGATGCGAAGCCGCTGGACCTCAGCTTTTCCGTGCTGCGCAGCGTCTCGCCGGTGCATCTCGAATATATGCGCAACATGGGCACGCCGGCCTCCATGTCGATCTCCGTGATGGACGGCGACAGGCTGTGGGGCCTGATCTCCTGCCACCATGCGGAGCCGCGGCAGGTCTCCTTCGCGGTGCGGACCGCCTGCGATCTGCTCGGGCAGGTGCTGTCCAGCCAGATGATCGCGCTGGAACGGGCGCTGGACGCCGACCACCGCATCCGCTCCAAAAGCACGCAGGCCCGCCTGCTCGCCCACATGGCGGCGGCGGAGAGCTTCATCGATGGGCTGAGCGACGATCGCGAGGACCTGCTGGGGCTGGTCAATGCCGATGGCGCCGCGATCCTGTTCGACGGCGACTGCCGGCTGATCGGCCGTACCCCGCCGCAGGAGGTGGTCGAGGCCATTGCCGCCGAACTGGCCGGACAAGGCATCAAGGACCTGTTCGTCAGCCACCAGCTTCCGGCCGAGATGCCGGTTGCCGCCGGGATGGAGCGGACATCCAGCGGCCTGCTGGCGATCTCCATCTCGCAGCTTCACCCCAGCTATCTTCTGTGGTTCCGGCCGGAGATCGTGCAGTCGATCGACTGGGCCGGCGATCCCAAGAAGCCGCTGGACGCCAGCGGCGGGCTGTCGCCGCGCAGTTCCTTCGAAGCCTGGAAGGAGACGGTCCGCGGACAGTCCCTGCCCTGGCGCCATGGCGAGATCGAGGCGGCCGGCGATTTCCGCAACGCCATCGTCAGCATCGTCCTGCGCAAGGCCGAGGAAATGGCCGCCCTGAACGAGGAGCTCCGCCGCAGCAACGGCGAGCTTGCCGCCTTCTCCTACTCGGTCTCGCACGACCTGCGGGCTCCATTCCGGCACGTCACCAGCTATGCCGAACTGCTGCGCTCGCGCGCGGGCGACAAGCTGAACGAGCGGGAGCGCCATTATCTGGACAGCATCATCGAGGCGGCGAGCTCGGCCGGGCGGCTGGTCGACGGGCTGCTGCATTTCTCGCAGTTGGGCCGCGCCACGCTGGCGAGGGTGGAGGTCGATGTCGGCCAGCTGGTGGACGAGGTGCGCCACCTGCTGGAGCCGGACCTGCAGGGCCGCAACCTGCGCTGGACCGTTCACCCGTTGCCCGGCGTGACCGGCGACCCGACCATGCTGCGGCTGGTGGTACAGAATCTGCTGTCCAACGCCATCAAATACACCCGCGACCGCACCGATCCGGAGATCGAGGTCGGCTGCCGGTCCAATGCCGATGCGCATGAGTTTTTCGTCCGCGACAATGGTCGTGGATTCGACATGGCCTATGCCGGTAAGCTCTTCGGCGTATTCCAGCGCCTGCACCGTGAGGAAGAGTTCGAAGGCATCGGCATCGGACTCGCCAATGTCCGCCGCATCGTGGAACGCCACGGCGGACGGGTCTGGGCGGAAGGCAGGCTGGATCACGGTGCGACCTTCCATTTCTCCCTGCCGCGGTCCGTCGCCGCCGAATCGAGGTAGCCCCATGGCCACGCTGAAACCGATCCTGCTGGTCGAGGACAACCCGAAGGACCTGGAGCTGACTCTGGAGGCCTTCGCCGAGGCGCAGCTTGCCAACGACATCGTCGTCGCCCGCGATGGGGCGGAAGCGCTGTCCTACCTGTTCCACGAGGATGGGCAGGCGGTGTCGAAGCCGACCGATCCCAAGTATCCGGCCGTCATCATCCTCGACATCAAGCTTCCGAAGGTTGACGGGATCGAGGTGCTGCAGCGGATCAAGGCGAACGAAAGCACCCGGGCCATTCCGGTTGTCATGCTGACCTCCTCCAAGGAGGAACAGGATCTCGTCCGCAGCTACCGGCTGGGGGTGAACGCCTTCGTGGTCAAGCCGGTCGGTTTCAAGGAATTCTTCGACGCGATCCGCGACATCGGCAGCTTCTGGGCGATCCTCAACGAGCCGCCGCCCGGCTGCCACCCCCGCCGGCCGCGCGGTGCCTGATGGCCCAGGTGATCGACACCGCTGCCGGCGTTGCTGCGGGGCTGGACCCACCAACGCCCTGCCGCGTTCTCCTGCTGGAGGACAGCGGCATCGACGCCGATCTGGTGCGCGAACATCTTCTGATGATCGACGACCATTCGTTCGACATCCATCGCGTCGAGACCCGGCAGTCCTTCATCGATGCCGTCACCGACGGCGGCCCCTTCGACCTGATCCTGTCCGACTTCGACCTGCCGGATTTCGACGGAATGTCGGCGCTGGCCATCGCGCGCGAGCGGCTGCCGCGGGTGCCCTTCATCTTCGTATCGGGCATGCTGGGCGAGGAGAACGCCATCGAGGCGCTGAAGAAGGGCGCCACCGACTATGTCGTGAAGCTGCGGATGGAGCGGCTGCAGGTGGTGGTCCGCCGCGCCCTGATCGAGGCGCGCGACCGCAACGAGCTGACCGACAAGCGCGCCGCGCTGGCCGAGAGCGAGGCGCGGCTGCGCTTCGCGCTGGAGGCCGGGCGGCTGGGGTCCTGGGAACTGACGCTGGCGACCAACCGGCTGCGCGTCTCTTCGATCTGCGCCGCCAACCTCGGTCTGGCCGATCCGGCGGACATTCCCACCTACGAGCGGCTGTTGGAGCATGTCCATCCCGACGACCGCGAGCATCAGAAGACGATGGTCCGGCAGGCGGTGAGCAGCGGTTCGCCGCTCGACATGGAATACCGCACGGTCTGGCCCGACGGCAGCATCCATTGGGTGCAGGTGCGCGGCCGTGCCGTCTATGACAAGGACGGCGCGCCGACCGGGTTGGCCGGCGTTTCACTGAACATCACCGACCGCAAGAAGGCCGAGGAGCGGCAGCTGTTGCTGCTGGAGGAGCTGAACCACCGGGTCAAGAACACGCTGGCGATGGTGCAGTCGATCGCCAAGCAGACCCTGCGCGCCGCCCCGTCGGTGGAGGCCTTCCCCGACGCCTTCCAGTCCCGTCTGCGCGCGCTTGCCCAGGCCCACGACCTGCTGACGCGCCGCCATTGGCAGGGTGCCTCGCTCAGCGAGATCGCCGCGCTGACGCTGGAGCCCCATGTCCATGCCGGGCGCGTCAAGGTAGGCGGGCCGCCGGTCAACCTGACCACCGGTGTGGCGGTGTCGCTGCACCTCGCCTTTCACGAGCTTGCGACCAACGCCGCGAAATACGGTGCGCTGTCGGCGGAAAATGGCCGTGTCGACCTGGATTGGGAGATCGCGCAGCCTGGGCAAACCCTGGCGTGCGATGGTGTCGGCCATGCGGCCGGCCAATCGCCGGTCCGCCCCCTTTTCGGCGGTGCCGGCGCGCTTGTGCTGCGCTGGCGTGAGAGCGGCGGGCCGCCGGTGGTGCCGCCGACACGGCGCGGCTTCGGGTCCCGCCTGATCGAGCGCGGTCTGGCGCATGAGTTGGAGGGCGATGTCGCCCTTGCTTTCGAAACCGCCGGCGTGCGATGCCGGCTTGTGATTCCCCTGTCTTCGCGAGTGAGCCCACAGTGACCGACGCGAACCTGTCGAACCTGACCGTCCTGATCGTCGAAGACGAACCGCTGATCGCCATGAGCCTGGAAGACGCCCTGATCGACCAGGGCGTCGCCTGCCTCGGCCCGGCGGGTTCAGTGTCCGCGGCGCTGGAGATGATCGAAGCGGGCGGCTTCGACATCGCGCTGCTCGACGTCAATCTGCGTGGCGAGCGGGTGGACGCGGTGGCTGACCGGCTGGCCGGTGCCGGCATCCCCTTCATCTTCACCACCGGCCATGGGGCGGAAGGTCTGCCCGATGCGCACCGAACCCGGCCGGTGATCGGCAAGCCGTTCCGCGACATCGACATCACCGACGCCCTCGCCCGCCACCGGCCGCGCTGACCGCCTTTCCCGCCGGTTCCGACCTCGGTAGCCGGCGGGACCTCCCCCCATTTACGTCGAATTCGGACCGGCCCGGTCCGGTTGCACCCCTGTGTGCCGCTTGCCGGACGGTGCCTGCGCGGCTTCCTGCATCCCGTTCCCCGCTTTATCCACATCCCATCGGGCGCGACACCGTGTCGCGGCTGACAATCAGCCCTTTTGACAATGACCGGCCAACTTGTATACTAGTATGCACAAGGCGGCGCACAGGCTGCCGCTTCAACAAGAGTGACTGCCGCTGAACCATGCCCAATGGCAAGGGGGTGCGGTGGCGACGGGATGAAATTCGCAGGAGTGTCTTCCATGAACATCAAGTCCCGGATCGACCGCATCCCCGGCGGGATGATGATCGTCCCCCTGTTCCTCGGCGCCTGCCTGAACACGCTGGCTCCCAATACGGGGAAATTCTTCGGCTCCTTCACCAACGGCCTGATCACCGGCACGCTGCCGATCCTGTCGGTGTGGTTCTTCTGCATCGGCGCCAGCATCAGCCTCAAGGCCACTCCGCTGGTCCTGCGCAAGAGCGGCGTGCTGGTGTCGGTGAAGATCCTCACCGCCGCCATGGCGGGCGTCATCGCCTCCTGGTTCATCCCGGCGGAGGGCATCACCTCCGGCTTCTTCTCCGGCCTGTCGGTGCTCGCGATCATCGCGGTGATGAACGACACCAACGGCGGCATGTACATGGCGCTGATGCAACAGTACGGCACCAAGGAGGAAGCCGGCGCCTTCTGCCTGATGTGCCTGGAATCCGGACCCTTCATGACGATGGTCACGCTGGGCATCGCCGGTCTGGCGGCCTTCCCCTGGCAGACGATGGTCGGCGCGCTGCTGCCCTTCCTGATCGGCTTCGCGCTGGGCAATCTCGACAAGGATCTGCGGGCCTTCTTCACCCAGGGCGTCTCGGTGATGGTTCCCTTCTTCGCCTTCGCGCTGGGCAACAACCTGAACTTCTCGACGATCCTCAACACCGGCCTGCTGGGCATCGTGCTGGGTCTTGGCGTCATCGCCGTCACCGGCTTCATGCTGGTGCTGGCCGACATCCTGCTGGCGAAGGGCAACGGCACGGCCGGCATCGGTGCCGCTTCCACCGCCGGGGCCGCGGTGACGGTGCCACCGATCATCGCGTCGATCGAGCCGACCTTCGCGCCGGTCGCCCCGTCCGCCACGGCGCTGATCGCCACGAGTGTGGTCGTCACCGCCCTGCTGACGCCGCCGCTGACCGCCTGGTGGGCGCGCCGGTTCGGTGTGCTGTCGCCCCGCTATCGGGCGGCCGAGGCGGCGAAATCGGCCCGGCCGGTGGGAGTCGCTCCGGCCGAATAAGGGTGCAGGTTGAAAAGGCCGCCGGCGGATTTTCCTGCCGGCGGCCTTTTGCCGTTACTGCTTCTGCGCCGGTGCGGCGTTGTGGGTGTGGCCGCCCATGTCGTGGCCTTCCGCCTGCGGCGCGGCCTGCCCGGCGGCCTCGACGGCGATCTCGACATCGACGGTGCCCGCCTTCTCGAAACGCAGGGTCATCGGGATGTGGGCGCCCTTCACCAGCGGCTGCTTGAGGCCGAGCAGCATGATGTGCAGCCCGCCCGGTGCCAGCTTCACCGCCTCGCCCGCCGGGACCGGGATGCCGCCGGCGACTTCGCGCATCTTCATCACCCCGTTCTCGTTCAGGTGGGTGTGCAGTTCGGCCTTCTCCGCAGCGGGGGTGGAGGCGCCGACCAGACGGTCTTCCGTCGTCCCGGTGTTGGTCAGCGAGAGATAGGCGCCGCCATTCGGCGCGGACGGCGCGGTGGCGCGGGCCCAGGGATGGCCGATCTCGATTGCGCCGGCCTTGAAGCTGTGGGCCAGGGCGGTGCCGGCACCGAACAGGGCGATGGCTGCGGCGATGCCGAGAATGCGCTTCATGAACTCTTCTCCTGGAATGCGGATGTGAACAGCAGGGGATGGCCGCCACGGTGAACGACACCGCGGGGCCAGGGGGACGGGGTGTGCAAGGGCACACCGTTTCCTAGAACGCTGCGGTGGCCGGGATGCGGAAATCCGGACGGGGATCGGGCGTGGCGACCGGTTGCAGCGACGATGGAAAGCAGGAAAAAATCAGGCGAGCGGTGGGGGAGCCCGCGCCTGGAGGGTCGACAGGAACCAGCCGGCGGCGCTGTGCTCGGCCGGCAGAAGGCGGGTGTCGCGGGCCATGGCAAGAGCGGGGCCGACCGCCAGCAGCGGTGGCGGCAAGGCCAGCCCGCTCACCAGTGGGCAGAGCGGGCAATGGCCGGTTCCGGAATGTGCCGGCTCCGGCGACTTTTCCCGATCGGAGTCAGGAGCGATCCCACGCTCCCCGATGCCGAAACCGGCCGCATCGGCCTGGATGGTGGTCAGGCCGCCGGAGGAGCAGATCGCCAGGGAAACGGTCTCTGCAGCCTGGGCGATTCCGCTGCCCATCGCCCCGCTGTTCAGCGGCATCCAGCCCCAGGCGATGACCTGCAGCAATAGGGCGGCCATCCCGGCCACAAGGCCGAGCCGCCGAACCTGCCGCACTGTCGTCCGACCGAAAGCCATGCGGCTTCGCCGCCCTCTGCAAAAGCCGGGTGTCCCCGGCAGGAATGCGGCCACGATAGCGCAGCGTTCGTGAACGGACGAGCGGCAAATGGACCCACAGGCCGCACAGGGTCGGCCCGGTGTCTCAGGCCAGCAGGCGGAAGGCCGGCTCCGGCCGGGACAGCAGGTCGCGGCGCAGCGCCTCGATGGTGGCGTCGTCGCGGGCGGCGCGGGGCACGGCCACCGGCACCTCCGCCACCACCCGGCCGGGCGAGGGCGCCAGCAGGAGAAGCCGGTCGGCCAGAGCCAGGGCCTCGCGCAGATTGTGGGTGACCAGCAGGACGGTGGTCGGCCGCCGGTCCAGCCAGTCCGACAGCAGCCCGCGCAGCCGCAGCGCCGTCGGCTCGTCCAGCGACACGAAGGGCTCGTCCATCAGCAGCAGGTCCGGCTCGACCACGAGGGCACGGGCGAGCGCCACCCGCCGCGCCATGCCCAGCGACAGCTGGGTCGGGAAGCGGTCGGCGAAGGGCAACAGCTCCAGCGCCTCCAGCAGGGCGTCGACCGCCGGACCGCGCCGCAGCGACCGCGGCAGGACCAGCGCCAGATTCTGCCGCACCGTGCGCCAGGGCAGCAGGCGCGGCTCCTGGAAAACATAGCCGATGCGGGCCGGTCCGCCGTCCGGCCGCGGTCCGACCTCGACCATGCCGTCGAAGGCGCGGTCCAGCCCGGCGACGATGCCGAGCGCCGTCGTCTTGCCGCAACCGCTGGGGCCGACCAGCGCCACGACCTCCCCCGCCGCGGCCGACAGGGTCAGCCCGCGCACTGCCTCCACCGCGCCGAAGCGCCTGGAGCGGATCTCAAGCGTCAGCGGGCATCCGCCGCCAACGCTGGCAATGCCGCTCGGCCGGCTGGAGGACGCCGTATTCCAGAAGCTGGACCACGGCCACGAACGCGATGGTGTAAGCCAGGATTCCTGCGACATCGAAGGTCTGGAAAAGGAGGTTGATCTGGAATCCGACACCGTCGCTGCGGCCCAGCAGTTCGACCACCAGCACGATCTTCCAGATCAGCGCCAGGCCGGACCGCGCAGCCGCGGCGATGGTGGGGGTGAGTTGCGGCAGCAGCACATGGCGAAGCCGGTCCGCGGGCGACAGGCGGTAGACGCGGGCCATGTCGACCAACCCTTCGTCGATGGCGCGGGCGCCGGCCCGCACCAGCACCACCGTGTTGGGAATCTTGTTGATGGCGACGGCGCCGATGGCCGCCGCCTCGGTCAGGCCGAACCAGACATAGGCCAGCACGATGACCACAAGCGCCGGCAGGTTCAGGAAGAAGACCAGCCAGGGGCCGAACAGCCGGTCGAGGAATGGCGAGCGCCCCATCGGCAGGCCGATGCCGACCCCGATGGACATGGCGAGCGCGAAGGCCGCCAGCACGCGCAGCAGCGTGACGCCCATATGATGGACCAGCGCCCCGCTCTGCGCCTCGCGCAGCAGGGCCTGCGTCACCGCCGGCGGTCCCGGCAGCAGACGCCCGCCGACGGCCATGGCTGCGGCCTGCCACAGAGCCAGCAGCAGCAGGATGGAGACCACCGGCATCAGGGCCGGCATCAGGGCGCGCCGCACCGGCTATGCCCCGCCGGTCCAGAAGGTGCCGGGGGCGATGGCCGGCGCGTCACCGACCAGTTCCCGTCCGCCCAGCCGTGCCATCAGCGCATAGAGCTTCGCGGCCCCTGCCCGCTCCTCCTCCGTCCAGCGGCGCGGGATGCCGTCGCGGTAGCGGTCGCGCAGCATGCGGAAGGTGGCGTCGTCCTCCGCCTGCATCAGCGGGGCGAGCCGATCCCAGGCGGCGTCGGACTGCGCCAGCAGGGTCTTCGCCTGACCGGTGGCGGCCTGGAAGCCGGCAAGGGCGGCCGGGTTGGCGCACGCCCATTCCTCGTGGAAGACATAGCCGATGGAGGGCACCGTCGCCGGCTGGCCCAAAGCCTCCAGCATGTCGGACACGGTCATCGACACGCGCATGCCCTTCGCCTCCAGCCGGGCGGCGAAGGGCCAATAGGTCAGCACGGCGTCGAGGTCGCCGTCGGCGATCTTGCTGTTCAGCAGGGGCGGTGCGGCGAAGAAGGGCTGCGCATCGCGGTCGAGCGACAAACCGTGCCGGTCGGCCGCCAGGGCTTTCAGCAGCAGCCAGCTCTTGTCGAGCGGACTGCCGGCGACGCCGATGCGCTTGCCCCGCAAATCGCCGACCCCGGCGATCTTCGATCCGGCCGGAACCACCAGCGCGCCGACGGCGGTCGAATAGGGGATGAAGCACAGCGCCTCCCCCTTGCTGCGCATCCGCGATACCCATAGCCAGTCGGAAACGATGATCTCCACAGCACCGGCCTGGAGCGCCACCTGGGTGGCGGGGGTGCCGGCCAGCTCCACCAACTGCAGGTCGATCCCGGCCTGCCTGTCGAACCCGTTGGCGCGGACCGTGTCGAGCTCCCAGCTGACCGTCCCGAATTTCAGCACCCCGGCGCGGATGGCCGGACGGCTGGCGGCGGCCCCGGAGGCCGCGGCGGTCCGGACCAGTGCCGACGCCAGAAGCGCGCCGGCCGCCAGCAAGGTCGTCCGTCTGCTACAGCCTGCCGCCATGGTCCCCGTCCGTTCGCTTTTGGACTGCCAGCTTAAGGGGATCCTAGATGGTTCGTATATTCAACGATAGAAGGATAAGGGGGGTATCGCCGGCTGGAGGGCGGTGACGTCACAGCCCGAGATAGGCCTGCTTCACCGCCGGGTCGGCCAGCAGCGCCTCGCCCGTTCCGGACAGAACGACGCGGCCGTTCTCCAGAACGTAGGCCGTCTGGGCGATGCGCAGGGAGGCCGCGACATTCTGTTCGACCAGAATGATCGTCATGCCCTCGTCGGCCAGCGAGCGGATGATGCGGAACAACTCCTGCACCAGGGCGGGCGACAGCCCGAGCGAGGGCTCGTCGAACATGATCAGTTCCGGCTTGCCCATCAGGCAGCGGCCGATGGCCAGCATCTGCTGCTCGCCGCCTGACAGGGTGCCGGCCGCCTGGTCCAGCCTTTCGCGCAGGCGCGGGAAAAGGTCCAGCACGCGGTCGTAGGTCTGGCGCGCGCCGGCGCGGGCGCGCGGGATGACGGCGCCCATTTCCAGATTCTCGCGCACGCTCAGCGTCGGGAAGATCTGCCGCCCCTCCGCCACCTGACCGACGCCGAGGTCACAGACGACATGGCTGGGCAGTCCGGCGATCTCGCGGTCCTTGAAGCGGATGCTGCCGCGCGCCGGCTTGAGGATTCCGGCGATGGCGCGGATCAGCGATGTCTTCCCCGCCCCGTTGGCGCCGACGATGGCGGTGGTCTGCCCCGCCGCCACCTGCAGCGTGACGCCGTCGAGCGCCTGGGCGTCACCATAGTACAGGTCGAGATCGGATACGGTCAGCATGGCGGCGGGGGTCCGGACAGGCGCAAGGAGCGCCCTCTATAGCGCGATCATTTCAGGAAGAACACCGCACTCATCACCAGCCCGACGGCGATGATGCCGGCGCGCAGCACGGGCTTCGGGATCTTGCGGCCCAGCCGGGCGCCGACATAGCCGCCGGCGACCGCCGCGACCGTCATCAGCAGCGCCTTCGGCCATTCGACCGCACCGCCGGCGGCGTAGGCCACCACGGCGATGGCGGTCAGCACCGCCGAGAACAGGTTCTTCAGCCCGTTCATGGCGTTCAGGTCGGTCATGCCGAACAGGCTCAACTGTGCCAGCAGGAGGATGCCGAGCCCGCCGTTGAAATAGCCGCCATAGACCGAGACGGCGAACAGCGTGCCCAGCATCGCCCCGTTGCCGTGCAGCCCCAGGCTGCGCAGCCGCTGCGCCAGCAGGTTGCCGAAGGCGAACAGGCCGGTCGCCAGCAGCAGCAGCCACGGCACGATGCCGCGGAACACCGAATCCGGGGTCACCAGCAGAAGCCCGGCCCCGGCCAGACCGCCGACCAGACTGACCGCCGACAGCAGCGGCAGGCTGAGCGTGCCGACGGGCGTCAGGTCCTGGCGATAGCCGTAGACCCCGCTGGCATAGCCGGGCAGCAGGGCGACCGTGCCGGTGGCGTTGGCGGCGACCGGCGGCACCCCGGCATAGATCAGGGCCGGCAGGGTCAGGAAACTGCCCCCGCCGGCAACGGCATTCATCGCCCCGGCAAAAAACGCCGCAGCCAATAAAATCAATTCGGTCATGATATTACGAGCGGTTCCTCAACTCCCGGCGAATGATCTTGCCGGTGGTGGTCATGGGAAGGCTGTCCATGAATTCGATGGCGCGCGGATATTCGTGGGCGGCCAGCCGCGTCTTCACATGCTCCTGGATCGAGGCGACCAGCGCATCGTCCGGCGTCACGCCCTCCTGAAGCACGACGAAGGCCTTGACGATCTCCGTGCGCAGCGGGTCGGGCACGCCGACCACCGCAGCCATGCGGACGGCGGGGTGGCCGATCAGGCAATCCTCGATCTCGCCGGGACCGATGCGGTAGCCGGCCGAGGTGATGACGTCGTCGTCCCGCCCGACGAAACGGATGTAGCCGTCCTCGTCCAACTCACCCTGGTCGCCGGTGACCAGCCAGTCTCCGATGAACTTCGCCGCGGTGGCCTCGGGGTTGTTCCAGTAACCGAGGAACATCACCGGGTCCGGGCGGTGCACCGCGATCAGGCCGAGTTGCCCCGGCGCCAGACGGTTGCCCTCGCCGTCGATCACCGCCACGTCATGGCCGGGGACCGGGCGCCCCATGATGCCGGGCTTCGGCGCCATCAGGGTGGCGGCCGAGGAGACGATCATGTTGCACTCGGTCTGGCCGTAGAACTCGTTGATCGTCACGCCGAAGGTCTCGCGCCCCCAGTCGAGCAGCCCGGCACCCAGCGTCTCGCCGCCGCTGGCGACCGACCGCATCGCGATGGCGTGGCGCGCCCGCGGGTTCTTCACCGCCCGCATCATCTTCAGCGCGGTCGGCGGCAGGAAGGCGTTTCGCACCTTGAACTCGGCCAGCAGGGCGAAGGCGGCTTCGGCGTCGAACTTCTCGAAGCGGTGGGACACCACCGTCACGCCATGGTGCCAGGCCGGCAGCAGCACGTCGAGCAGCCCGCCGATCCATGCCCAGTCGGCCGGTGTCCAGATGCGGTCGTCCGGTTGCGGGAACAGGTCGTGCGACATCTCCACGCCCGGCAGATGGCCCAGCAGCACCCGGTGGGCATGCAGCGCACCCTTGGGCTGGCCGGTGGTGCCGGAGGTGTAGATGATCAGCGCCGGATCGTCCGGCCCGGTGTCGGCCGGGGTGAAGCTGTCGGACGCCGCATCGCACAGCCCATGCCAGTCGAGGCAGCCCGGCCCCGACCCGTCGATGCGGAAGACGGCGCGCAACTCCGGCAGGCGGTCGCGGATCTGGGCGATCTTGGCGGCGCCGGTGGCATCGGTGACCACGGCACGGGCGCCGCAATTGGCCAGCCGGTATTCCAGCGCCTCCACCCCGAACAGCGAGAACAGCGGCACGGCGATGCCGCCCAGCTTGTAGACCGCGACGTGGCTGATGGCGGTTTCCGGCGCCTGCGGCAGCAGGATGCCGACCCGGTCGCCGCGCGCCACGCCCTGCGCCGCCAATGCGTTGGCGAAGCGGTTGGACAAGGCGCGGATGTCGGAGAACCGGTATTCCTCGACCCCGCCGTCGCGCCGCTTGTTGATCAGGGCGATGCGGTCCGGCTCCGCCTCGGCCCAGCGGTCGCAGACGTCGACGCCGATGTTGTAGCGGTCGGGCACGCGCCAGGCGAAGGCGCGGGACACCCCTTCCCAGCTGTCCGCGTTGGGCAGCATGTTCGTTCCCTCCCAAGGGCTTGTCGTCGATTCCTTTGTGGAACCGTTGGGTCGATCATAGGAGCAACCGAGGCACCGCGTCACGCATCGGGAATAAGATGCGGGTCAGCCATGTTGATGGCGTCAGGAGCGCACGGTTTCGTGCCGATCCAAACAGGACCCAACAGGACGAGAGCCACCATGAAAGCCAGCCCCTTCCTCGCCGCCGCGCTGTCCGCCAGCCTGCTCGCGGCTCCGCTTGCCGGCTGCGCCCAACCCGGCTACGGCGACTCCTATGGCGGCGTCAGCGCCAACAAGCAGACGGCCGGCACCGTGCTGGGCGGCGTGGTCGGTGGCTTGGCCGGTTCGCGCTTCGGCGGCGGCAGCGGCAAGCTGGTGGCGGTGGGCGTCGGTACGCTGCTGGGTGCGGCGCTGGGCAATGCGGCCGGCGCCTCGCTCGACCGTGCCGACCAGAATTATGCCCAGCAGGCGGCGGTCAACGCCTACAGCGCCCCGACCGGCAGCACCGTGCGCTGGAACAATCCGGAAACCGGCAACTATGGCGCCTACACCCCGGTGCGCGATGGCACTGGGCCCCAGGGCCAGCTCTGCCGCGAATACCAGACGACCATCGTCGTCCAGGGCCGCACCCAGCAGGGCTTCGGCACCGCCTGCCAGCAGGCGGACGGCACCTGGCGCGTGGTCAGTTGACGTATCGGCGGTAAAGTCTCAGGCGAGCGCCGTCCGACGCCGGGCGGCGCTGCCCGATTTGGAGGCCGGGCCGGTCAGGGCGCAGGCGATGCGCACCGCCCCCTCGCCGTCCAGCGGCAGTGCGGCGGCGGCATCCTGCATCCGCTGCCGCTGTCCTGGATCGGCCCATAGAGCGAGCGCTCGCTCGGCGATGATCCCGGCTGCCTCGGCCGGCTGGCGGCCACGGGCATCCACTGCACTGCTCCAGCCGAGTTCCGCGGCATCGCTGCTCGCCATCGCCTGATTGTCGGCGGTGACCACCAGCAGGGTCGGCACCGCCAGTGCCGCCAGTTCGCCCATGGTGCCGCCGCCGGCCGATACCGCCAGCCCGCTTTCGGCCATCAGCCCGCCCATGCGCGGGCAGTCGATCTCCACGGCAAGCCCATCGCCGGCAAGCCCGGCCAGCTCCGCCGCGCGCGGGTTGCTCCCGCCGACGACGGCGACGACCCGACAGCCCTCCGGCCGCCGCTTCGCCAATGCTTCCAGAACCGGGCCGGTCAATCCCAGCGGGTCGGAGCCGCCGAAGGTGACCAGCAGCACCGGCCGTTCGGCGATGCCGAGCCGGGGCGCCTGCGCCGCCAGCCGCACCTCCCGCCGCAGCGGGGCATAGCCGGGGCCGAGCAGAAGGACGGCGCCGGGCGCCATCGCCTCATAGGGAAGGGCGGCGGCCTGCGGAGCCGCATTGACGACGAGGTCGGCGTGCAGCGGCGTGCCGTCGCCGAGATCGTCCCACGCCAGCACCCGTGCGCCCGCCGCCTGAAGCCCGGCGCGGTAAGCCTCGCCGAAGCGGTAGCCGTCGAGCATCACCGCGCTGCCATGCTCCCGCCGCAGCAGCGAGCGGGTGGCGGCCAGATCCGCCGCCTCCCCCACCGGGCCGGCGATGGAGACATGGCGGAACCCGTCGGCGCTCAGGCGGCGGTCGATGGCGGGGGTGGATTCCACCGCGGCGAACAGCGCCTCGTGCCCCTGGTCGCGCAGCGCCTCAGCCACCGCGAGACAGCGCATGACATGGCCGGTGCCGATGGTCGGCGAAGCGTCGGCACGGATGAGGATGACGGCCATGGCGCGGGTCCGGAAGAGACGGCGTGGCTGTCCTACCACGGCACGCGGGATCGGGGTGGCCAGCATCTTGGCCCGGCACTTTGCGCCTGTCCAGCGACAGACCGGGGGCGTGCGGGGGTAAATTGCGGCCCTCGGGACGGCGTGTCCGGAGCCCTCCCTCAGGACTCCCGGCCGGCAATGACGCTGGCGGCGGTGGCAAGGCTTTCCGGCGTGCCGATGTCGAGGAAGCGGGCCTTGGCGACATGGGCGTTCAGCGTGCCGGCCGGCAGCTTTTCCAGCACGTCGCGTTCCAGCGACACCGCACCCGCCGCGACGAAGCGGTCGAGGAAGGCGGCGGAGAACAGATAGACCCCGGCATTGATGGTGCCCGCCCCCGGCGCTTTGTCCAGAAAACGGCGGACGCGGCTGTCGGGGCCGATCTCGACCCGCACGAAGCGGGACGCATCCTCCACCGTCACACACAGCACCGACGCCTCGGCCCCCGACAGCCGGTGCGAGGCGATGAAGGCGCGCAGGTCGGCATCGAGGAAGGTGTCGCCGTTCACCACCAGGATGGTGCTGCTGCGCAACTCCTTGCGGACATAGCCGAGCGCGCCTGCGGTGCCGAGCGGCCGCGGTTCGATCTGGCAGACCACGTCGATGGTACCGGCCGAATCCCCACGGGCGAGCCAGGCCGTCACCCTGTCGGCCAGATGGCCGAGGCACAGCACCACGCGGCGCGACCCGTAGGTGGACAAATAATCGAGGAGATGACCGAGGAAGGCACGGCCCGCAATCGGGGCCAGGACCTTCGGCGTGTCTCCCAGAACGCCCCGGATGCGCGTGCCGAGCCCGCCGGCGAGCACCGCGACGTCTATGTTGGCAAGAGCGTCCTCAGACCGCACCGACCGTCCTTTCGCTGAAATCCCGCTGTCGTCAATCGGCTTGCCGGAGCAGCTTACGACGGAGCGGGCGCCGGGTCATCCACCCTGCGCGGGACCCGGCGGCCATAGTCGATAAAGGGGGCGCTCGGGAATCGCAATGCGGAATTGCGCGGAGCGCCACACTCTCCGTCGGTCACCCCGACCGGGACCCATCATCAGCCAGTCGGCGAAGGCGCCGTGCGACAGTTGCAAGAGCGGCGTCTTGGTCGCCGGATCGGCCGATCGTCGTCATCGTCGGGAACCAGGGCCGCACCGCCGTTCCCAGGGCCGACCAGTCCCCGGCCCCGGAGATCCGCCAGACCGGCACCCCGAGGGCTGCGGCCAGTTCCCCCACCGCGGTCGGCGCGGATATGACGAGGTCCAGGCCGGACATGAGCGCCGCCACCCCCTCCAGATCGTTGAGCTGGTCCAGATCGGGCCAGTGATGCAGCACGATGCCGAGGCTGTGCCGAGCCTCCTCCCGCTCAGCGTCGTGACCGTCATATTGCAGGCTGACGAAGGCGATGCCGGGGATGCCGAAGACCGGTGACCACTGTGCGATCCGGCTGTAGGCGCCGGCCCGGTCAGCCGTCATCCGGCGGCTGCGCCAGCAGATGCCGACCCGCAAGCCAGGGCCGAGCCTCGCCAATCTTTCGCGCCAGCCCGCGGCCAATACGGGGTCGGCGGTGAAGAACGGGCTGGCCGCGCGGAACCGCCGCAGATCCGGCCGCAGCCGTGCCGCAATGCTGCCCATCGGCGCGTGGCAATCGGCATCCCGCGGATCCGCGCTGGGCGCCCGGACCTCCGCCGCCGGCAGGGCACGCGCGAACAGGCCGACAAGGCGCGGGTCGCATTCGACGATCACCTTTTTGGCTTGGCGGAGCAGATCGGGCAGCGCCGTGCCGAAGAGGATCTCGTCGCCCAGCCCCTGCTCCCCCCACACCAGGATGCGGCGGCCGGTGAGCGGCTCGCCCTGCCATTCGGGGATGTCGAGGCGGCGGGACATGGCGTCGCCGGTGGCGAAGCGGTATGCATAGTCCGCCCAGCCGCCGTCGAGGTCACCGTCGGCCAGCCGCAGCAGGGCCCGGTTCATCCGCGCCTCCGCCCGGCCGGGGGCAAGCCTCAGCGTGCGGTCGGCAAACAGGGCGGCGAGCCGGCGTTCCCCCCGCATCAGCAGCGTGTGGCCGTGATTGACCAGCACATCCGGCAGGTCGGGAGCGAGCGCCGTCGCGTGGCGGTGGGCGTGCAGCGCGTCATCCCAGCGCCCGAGCCCGGCCAACGCCATGCCCAAATTCGACCAGCCCTTGGGGGATGCCGGGACGAGGCGCAGCGACCGGCGGGAGTGGCCGGCGGCCTCGGCGAAATGTCCCTGCCCTTTTACGGCCGCTGCGGCAGTGGTCAGCACGCCGGCAAGCGCCGGAGCCAGGGCCGCGGCACGGGTGCAGGCGTTTGCCGCCTCGGCGAAGCGGCGGGCGGCAAGCAGTGCCGCCGCGAGGTTGCCCCAGTTCTCCGCCTGCGTCGGGCGCAGCCGGACGGCACGGCGATGGACCGTTGCGGCCGCCGTTGCCGATGCATCGGCCTGGAGCGCCACGCCGAGATTGCCCCACGCTTCGGGAAAGGCCGGGTTCAGCGCAACCGCCCGCCGATGCCAGTGGATGGCTGCCTTGCCCCGACCGAGCCGGAGCAGGGTCAGGCCGCCGTTTGTCCAGCTTGCCGGCTGGGTCGGAGCCAATGCTATGGCCTGACGGTGCAGCGCTTCGGCCTCTGCGAACCGGCCTTCCCGGTGCAAAGCGACCGCCTGCGCCGCCGGCCTTTCGCCATCCGGCATAATCTCCCTCTCTCCCCGAGGGGGAGAGGGTATCCGTTCGGCGGCGAGTGACTTCAACGCACGCGCCATGTCGGCCATCGTCGCCGACAGGGGCTCTCCGGGGCGGGGCTGGAACAGTCGCATGGACGGATACCAGGGGCGTACGCCGGCGCCCAGCTGTGTCCAGTCGCGGGTGCCGAAGCGCCAGACCGGGGTGCCCAGCGCGCCGGCCAGTTCACCAACCGACATGGCGGGCGAGATGACGAGGTCCAGCCCGGCGATCACGGCGGCGACGCCATCGAAATCGTCCTTGCGGTCGAGGTCGGCCCAGCTGTGCAACCGGATGCCGAAGCGCCTCTCGGCCTGTTGGACCTCCTCCTCCACTTCGCCATATTGCAGCAGCACCCAGCGGATTCCGGGAAGCGCGAACAGCGGCGCCCAGGCGTCCAGCGGCAGATAGGCGGCGCTGCGTTCGGCGGTCATCATCTGGCTGCGCCAGCCGATGCCGATGCGCAGGCCTGGACCGAGGGCCGCCAGCCGGTCGCGCCACCGCTCCACCAGCCCGGCATCGGGCACCAGCCAGGACGGCCGCGCCGGAAATTCGGCCAGCCGGCGGCGGAGGACGCGGGGCAAGGACCCCATCGGTACGTGGCGGTCATAGTCCGGGATCGCCATCGCTTCCCGCCCCTGCCCGTCCAGCGCTTCAGCCCGCACCCTCATGGCCGGGAAGGAACGGGCGAACAGCGACACCAGACGGCGGTCGACCTCCAGAATGGTGGAAACGGCCCGTCCGGCCAGTTCCGGGCAGAGGGCGGAGAACAGGATGGTGTCGCCCACACCCTGCTCCCCCCAGATCATCAGGCGGCGGCCGGTCAGATCCTCGCCACGCCAGGCCGGGGCCCGGGGCTGGCGCCCCTGTCCGACCTGACCCGATCCGAACCGCCAGGCATAACCGGGCCAGCCCCGGTCGAGATCCCCGGCCTCCAGCCGCAGCAGGCCCTTGTTGAAGTGGGACAGCGACAGGTCCGGCCGCAGGGTCAGCGCCCGGTCGTAACAGCGCTCCGCCGCCCCGCTGTCGCCCAGCCGTTGGCGGGCCAGCCCCAGATTGCTCCATGCCTCGCCATAGGCGGGGTCGAGAGCGAGGGCGCTGCGGTAGCAGTCGGCGGCGCCGGCATAGTCGTGCCGGCCCTGGCGCAGATGGCCCAGATTGTTGCGGGACGGTGCCCCCAGCGGGGCGAGGCGGATGGAGCGGCGTTGCGACCGTTCGGCATCGGCGAAGCGCTCGGCGCCGCGCAGCGCGTTGCCCAGGTTCGTGTGTGCCTCCGCCAGCACCGGGTCCAGCGACAAGGCCGCATGCCATGCCTTCCAGGCGTCGTGGGTGTGGCCGGCGGCGTGGCGGGCATTGCCCAGATTATTCCAGGCGCCGGCGAAGTAGGGCCGATGGTGGACCGCCTGCCGGTGCAGGGCCTCGGCCTCGGCAGGGCGCCCCTGGGCGGTGCGGATGCTGCCGAGATTGTCAAGCGCATCGGCATGGTCGGGCTGGATGGCCATGGCCGCGTCGAAACAGGTGGCCGCATCCTCCAGCTGGCCAAGAGCTTTAAGACAAAGCCCCAAGCCATTGAGACAGAAAGGATCGCGTGGATCAAGCCGCAGGGCGTCGGCGTAGCGCTCGGCCGCCTCCTCCATCCGCCCGGCGGCGTGGAGTGCGGCTGCGAGTGCGGACAAGGACGTGGAATCTGCGGCCCCTCCACTCAGCGTTCCCGCCATCCGCAAGGCATCCGCAGCCTCATCCAGCCGGCCGAGTTGGCGCAGGCTGACGGCCCGGTTGGTCCAAGGACGGGGATCTCCCGGCAACAGCTCCGCGGCGCGTGCGTGGGATGCCAACGCCTCATCCGCTCTCCCGAGCCCTTGCAGGGCGGCGCCTAGATTGAGATGGGCGTCGGCCAGATCGGGCGACAGCCGGGTGGCCTCGGCATAATGCTCTGCCGCCTCCGCCATGCGGCCCTGGGCCGCCAGGACAAGGCCAAGATTGAAATGGGCACCGACATGGCTTGGATCGCGCTCCAGAGCCCGGCGCTGTGCTGCTTCGGCCTCGGCAAGCCTGTCCAGACGTTGCAGAACGATTCCGAGATTGGCGTGATAGTCCGCCACGCCGGGAGCCAGATCGACGGCTTTGGCAATCAGATCAACGGCATGGAGGTTGTCATCGCGTTGGTGGTTGAGAACGCCGAGCAGATGCAGGGCGTCCGCATGGAGCGGTTCGGACTTCAACACCCGTCGATACAGAGGCTCCGCGACGTCCAGCGCTCCATCCTGATGATGGCGCAGTGCCTGGGCAAACCAGTCGGCAACGTTCACAGATCACCTGCGGAAAGTCTGGTAAGAAGCTGAGACGCCTTTTGTATCGCTCCCGAAACTCTTTCACCGCCCTGGGGTTGGATGCAGCGCATGGAGGGGAACCAGGGGCGAACCGCGGTGCCGAGCTGGGTCCAGTCCTGCCGGCCCAGCCGCCAGACCGGAGTGCCAAGCGCCGCCGCCATTTCCCCGGCCGACGACGCCACGGTGATCACAAGATCGAGGTTTGCCATCAGGGCGGCGGTCCCCTCCAGATCGGCGATCTGGTCGAGGTCGGGCCAGCGATGGACGCGCAGGCCAAGACGGGTCTCGATGGCCGCGATCTCCGCTTCCCGTCCGTCATATTGCAGGCTGACCGCATGCAGGCCGGGCAGGCGCAACAGGGGCTCCCACTCCATCAGTTCCGTGTAGGACTGGCGGCGCTCGGCGGTGAGCCGCCGGCTGGTCCAGGCGATGCCGACCCTCAGGCCGGGACCGAGGCCATCCAGACGCGACCGCCATGCCGTAACCCGCATCGGGTCGGGCTTCAGCCAGCCGGTGGGCGGCGGCAGGACGGGGGCGGTTCGCCAGAGCAGGCGTGGCAAGGAACCGAAGCCCAGATGGCAGTCGGCATCGCCGGGTTGCCGCGTCGGTTCCCGGACAGTGGCGCCGGGGAAGGAGCGCTGGAACAGCGGGACCAGCCGCGGTTCGCATTCGACGATGGCGCCGGGAAAGCGGCCCAGGGCTTCCGGCAGCAGGGCGCCGAACATCAACTCGTCGCCCAGCCCCTGTTCGGCCCACAGCAGCAGACGGCGCCCGGCGAGGTCGCCACCCTCCCATTCCGGGATGTTGAAGGGTCGCCTCGGTCTCAGGCGTCCGGACTCGAAGCGGACGCTGTAATCCTCCCACCCTTCCGCCAGCCGGCCCTGTCGCAGCCGCAGGATGGCGCGGTTGAAGCGGGCGAGCGATTGTGTCGGATCGGCTTCCAGGGCTTGGGTGAACTCCCGCTCGGCAGCCGCGTCGTCTCCCAGATCCTGAAGGGCGAGCGCCAGATTGGTATGGGCGGCGGCATAACCCGGCCGCAGATCCAGCGCCCGCCGTTGCAGGTCGGCGGAGTCCTGGATGCGCCCCTGCAGGCGGCGGATGGTGCCGAGATTGGTCATCGCCTCCGCCATCGTCGGGGCGATCCGCAGGACACGGGCGAAGGCATCGGCGGCGGGGCCGATCAGGTCGGCGCCCTGGAGGGCAAGGCCTTGGGCGTTCCAGCCCTCGGCATCCGCCGGCTCCAGCATCAGGTGGCGGCGGTGGGCTGGCAGGGCATCGGCGCCGCGGCGGTGCAGCGATACTGCCAGAGCCAGTGCAGCCGGCGCATGGTCCGGCCGGTGGGCCAGCACGGCATGCAAGGCAGCCTCCCCCTCCTCGCTCCGCCCCAGGTCGAGCAGGGCGAGGCCAAGGGCGGCGCGCGCCTCATGCAGGAACGGGTTGGCTGCCAACGCGTGGCGCAGCAGCGGTTCCGCTTCCGCCGAGCGACCCTGGCTGTGCAGCACGGCGCCGAGATTGCCCTCCGCCTCCGCATAGTCGGGACGCGCGCGCAAGGCGGCGCGGTAGGCGTCGGCCGCCTCCATTGCCTTGCCCTGGGCATTCAGCGCATTGCCCAGCGTGTTGGCCGCCTCCGGGAACGGGCGGCGCAGGCGCAGGGCGTTGCGGGCGGCGCGTTCCGCCTCGGCGAAGCGGCCGAGCGCCTGAAGGGCGTAGGCGAGGTTGGCGTGATAATCGGGGACGTCGCGTCTGGCCGCCATAGCCTGCCCGATCAGGTCGGCGGCGTCGGCAAGGCGGCCGGTCTGGCAGGCGATCATGCCCAGCAGGTGCAGGGCGTCCGGCTGGCGCGGCTGGGCGGCGAGCGCTTGGCGGTAGAGCGCTTCCGCCTCGGCCAGACGGCCGGACTGGTGCAGCGGCACGGCCTGCCCGACCAGAGCCGCGGCGTTCGCGGCGGCGTTGCCGGATTTGCGCTGGTTACTCATGCCCCGTGCCGTTCCTGTTGGCTACGGGTAAGGGATAGCACGATTCCGATGCGGTGGAATGGGGGCGCGGCGATCACCGCGCCCCCTGCCCTCCCTTGATTTACGCCCCCACACCGACCGGCGGGGTCGGAGCGGCGTTGACCGGGTCGGCGAGCTGGGCGTCGACCACGGCGACGGCAGTCATGTTGACCAGACCGCGGGTGGTGACCGATGGGGTGACGATGTGGACCGGCCGCTGGACGCCCAGCAGGATCGGGCCGACATTCTGCGCCTCGCCCAGGATCTTCATCATGTTGAAGGCGATGTTGGCGGCGTCCAGGGTCGGCATGACCAGCAGGTTCGCCTCCCCCTTCAGGCGGCTGTCCGGCAGCACTTCCTTGCGGATGGCCGGCGCCAGGGCGGCGTCGGCATGCATCTCGCCGTCGATCTCGACATCGGGCATCTGCTCGGACGCCAGCTCCACCGCCGCGCGCATCTTGCGGGCGGACGGGGTGTCGGCGCTGCCGAAGTTGGAGTGGGACAGCAGGGCCACCTTCGGCTCGATGCCGAAGCGCTTCACCTCGTCCGCCGCCAGCCGGGCGATCTCGGCCACCTGCTCGGCGGTCGGGTCGGGGTTGACGTAGGTGTCGGTGATGAAGTGGACGCCCTTCTGCGAGATCAGCGCGTTCATCGTCGCGGCGACCTTCACGCCGTCGCGCAGGCCGATCAGGCCGCAGATGTGCGCCCAATGCTCGTTGAAGCGGCCGGTGGTGCCGCAGACCAGCGCGTCGGCCTCGCCGCGGCGGACCATCAGGGCGCCGAAGACGGTGGGCTGGGTGCGCACCACGTTGGCGGCATGGCTGGGCGAGACGCCGCGGCGGCCCATCAGCTTGCGGTAATGTTCGGTGAAGCTGTGATAGCGCGGGTCGCGGATGATCTCGATGACCTCCACGTCCTGGCCGATCTTCAGGCGCAGGCCCATCTCGCCGATCACCCGCTCGATCACCTCGCGGCGGCCGATCAGCACCGGGTGCGCGATGCCGTCGTCGACCACCACCTGGGCGCAGCGGATCACGCGCGGATCCTCGCCCTCGGCATAGACGACGCGCTTGGGCGCGGTCTTGGCCTTGGTGATGACCGGCTTCATGAACAGGCCGGAGCGGATGACGTACTGGTTCAGCTGGTCCTGATAGGCGCGGAAATCGGCGATGGGCCGGGTGGCGACGCCGCTGTCCATCGCGGCCTTGGCGACCGCCGACGACACCTCGACGATCAGGCGCGGGTCGAAGGGCTTGGGCAGGATGTAGTCGGGGCCGAAGCGCAGCGATTCACCGACATAGGCCGCCGCCACCACGTCCGACGGTTCGGCCCGGGCGAGGTTGGCCATGGCGTGGGTCGCCGCGATCTTCATCTCCTCGTTCACCGTGGTGGCGCCGACGTCCAGCGCACCGCGGAAGATGAAGGGGAAGCACAGGACGTTGTTGACCTGGTTGGGGAAGTCGGAGCGGCCCGTGGCGATGATGGCGTCCGGACGCGCTTCGCGGGCCAGATCCGGCATGATCTCCGGCTCCGGGTTGGCGAGCGCCAGGATCAGCGGCTTTTCGGCCATGCGGTTCAGCAGTTCCGGCTTCAGCACCTTGGCCCCCGACAGGCCGAGGAAGATGTCGGCGCCGTCGATGACGTCGGACAGCGTGCGCGCCTCGGTGTCGTGCGCGTAGGCGTCCTTGTACTCGTTCATCTCCTCGTTGCGGCCCTTGTGGACCACGCCGATGCGGTCGACCAGCCAGACATTCTCGCGGCGGACCCCCAGCGACAGCATCAGGTCCAGGCAGGCGATGCCGGCGGCCCCGCCGCCGGTGGAGACGACCTTGACCTTCGAGATGTCCTTGCCGACCAGCGCCAGCCCGTTCAGCACGGCCGCACCCACCACGATGGCGGTGCCGTGCTGGTCGTCGTGGAACACCGGGATCTTCATGCGCTCGCGGCAGCGGCGCTCGATCTCGAAGCAGGCCGGGGCGGCGATGTCTTCCAGGTTGATGGCGCCGAAGGTCGGCTCCAGCCGGACGATGGTGTCGACCAGGGCGTCGACGTCCAGCTCGTTCAGCTCGATGTCGAAGCAGTCGATGCCGGCGAATTTCTTGAAGAGGACGGCCTTGCCTTCCATCACCGGCTTGGCGGCCTGCGGCCCGATGTTGCCCAGCCCCAGCACCGCGGTGCCGTTGGTGACGACGGCGACCAGATTGGCGCGCGCCGTCAGCTCCGCCGCCTTCGACGGATCCTCGGCAATGGCGGTGCAGGCATGGGCCACGCCCGGCGAATAGGCCAGTGCAAGATCGCGCTGGTTGGCCATGGGCTTGGTCGCGACGACTGCCAGCTTACCGGGCCGCGGGTTGCGGTGATACTCGAGCGCCATCGCCTCAAAATCGCCGGACATCGGGTCTCTTCCTCCGGTTAACGAGATTTCAGTTAATTCTTTGGGTTCACTTCACCTGGATGGCGGTTATAGCCCATTCGGACTGATGCGCCAACCACCCGGAATACAGAAGGGGACGATTCGAACCAAATCGAAGCGTCCCCCTGATCTTACAGGAACCTTTGGCGGGCGGGATGGATCATCTTTGGAATTTCCAAAACCGGCCCGCCCATGCTTGCCGCGCGTCTTGTGCAGGTGCTCACAGGCGGGCCAGAGCCGGCTCCTTGAAGTGCTGCTGGTATTCGGCGACCGCCTTGCTCTCGTCGAACTCGCCTTCCATCTTGGCGACGACGACGGTGGCGACACCGTTGCCGATCAGGTTGGTCAGCGCGCGGGCCTCCGACATGAAGCGGTCGACGCCCAGCAGAAGGGCCAGACCTTCGATCGGCAGGACGCCGGTGGCCGACAGGGTGGCGGCCAGCGTCACGAAGCCGCCGCCGGTGACCGCCGCCGCACCCTTGGAGGTCAGCATCAGGATGACGAGGATGTAGAGCTGCTGCCAGATCGTCAGATCGACGTTGAAGGCCTGGGCGATGAAGATCGCGGCCATCGACAGGTAGATCGAGGTGCCGTCCAGGTTGAAGGAATAGCCGGTCGGAATGACGAGGCCGACGACATGCTTGGAGCAGCCGAACTTCTGCATCTTCTCCATCATCCGCGGCAGCACGGATTCGGAAGACGAGGTGCCGAGGACGATCAGCAGCTCCTGGCGGATGTAGCGGACGAAGTTCCAGATGCTGAAACCGTAGGCTTTGGCGATGCCGCCCAGCACGACGAAGATGAAGATCGCCATGGTGAGGTAGACCGACGCCATCAGCTGGCCCAGCGCCGTCAGCGACGAGATGCCGTATTTGCCGATGGTGAAGGACATGGCGCCGAAGGCACCGACCGGGGCGACGCGCATCAGGATGCCGATCACGCCGAACAGCGCATGGCCGACCTTGTCGAAGATGTCCTCGACCAGCTTGCCCTTCTGGCCCATGGCGGACAGCGCAACGCCGAACACCACCGCGAAGAACAGGATCTGCAGCATGTCGCCCTGGACGAAGGCGCCGACGACGTTGTCGGGAACGATGCCGACGACGAAGTCGATGAAACGGTGCTCCTTGGCGCTGGTGGCGTATTTCTGCACCGCATCGGCCTTCAGCTGGCCGGGGACGATGTTCATGCCGGCACCGGGGCGTACGAGGTTGACGACCAGCAGGCCGATGCCCAGCGCGAAGGTGGTCACCACCTCGAAATACAGCAGGGCCTTGCCGCCGACCTTGCCGACCTTCTTCAGGTTGCCGATCGAGGAGATGCCGGTCACCACCGTCAGGAAGACGATGGGGCCGATGACCATCTTGACCATCTTGATGAACAGGTCGCCCAGCGGCTTCATCTCCACCGCGAGCGACGGGTAGAAGTGCCCCAGCAGGATGCCGAAGCTGATGGCGGTCAGAACCTGGAAGGTCAGGTTGGTGTAGAAGGGCTTCTTCACCGCACCCTGCCGGACGGCGGTCGCGTCTGCGCTCATGCTGCTCTCTCCTCGTGGCGTTCCTCAGAACGGCGTTCCTGGCGGGGTGCCCGTTCTTTCGTCCGGCATTCGGCGCCGGCTGGGCGGGCGGCCCCCAACTGATTGCCTATGAAAGCAAGCGGTGGGCCAATTGCTGAATCCAGCAACATCAAGCATTTGGTGAAATGGGGAGGGCGAGAATCCGCACGACACGGGGTCCAGCGATGTGCGAAAATCCGCACACTTCACAGCGCTGCGGCATTATTGTTGCGGCGCAGCATTACCAGGGGCGGCGTTGCTTATCCATCCGGGCGAACAGGCGACAGATTCAGCCACCCTTCCCGCTCCCGCGGTGACGCTCTCGCCGGCGGCGCAGCTGGTGGCGCGGGCGCTGGAACGGCCGCGGCGGCTGCTGCTCGCCGCCCTGCTGCTGGGCGTGCCTGTGGCGGCCGGGCTTGCGGCGGGCTGGGCCTCGTCGCTGGCGCAGGAGGAACTGCGGGAGAGTTCGAGGGCGCAGCTGGCGCTCTACAACGCCAATCTGCGGGCGGAGCTGGAGCGGCATGCCGCGGTGCCGCTTGCCCTGGCACAGGATGCGGAGGTGCGCGCCCTGCTGGCCAACCCGACGCCGGGTGCCGTCGACCGGCTGAACCGCAAGCTGCAGGACATCGCCCGCGCGCTGGATGCGCTTGCGCTCTACGTGATGGACGCCAAGGGAACGACGGTGGCAGCCAGCAACTGGAACAGTCCGGCCAGCTTCGTCGGCGAGAATTTCTCCTATCGGCCCTATTTCCGCATGGCGATGGACCATGGCGAGGGGCATCATTTCGCGCTGGGCACGACGTCCCTGGTGCCGGGCTTCTACACCGCGAACCGGGTGATGGCGGAAAACCGCACAGTGGGGGCGGTGGTGCTGAAGCTGGGCTTCGACAGGCTGGAATCGGCCTGGACGCCGGGCCAGGAGAAGCTGCTGGTCACCGACCGCGACGGGGTGGTGTTCATCACCAACGTGCCGTCCTGGCGCTATCACGCCCTGCCCCGCCGCCTGCCGATCAGCCTGCCGATCATCCCGGAAGGCACCAGCGAGGGGCTGGACGTGCTGCCCTGGGCCTTCGGCGGTGCGTCCGACCGCATCGCCCTGGAGGAGAAGGACAGGCAGCGCCGCTACCTGCTGACCTCGGTCGCCATGCCGGGCGGCGACTGGACCCTGCACAGCCTGACCAGCCTGGATCCGGTGACCGCCCGCGCCTGGGTCGCCGGGCTGCTGGCCGCGGCGGCTGTGGCGATGGCGGCGCTGGCCGCCTATGCCGTGGCGCTGCGCCGGGTGGCCCTGGTGGAGCGGATCGCCCTGCAGGAGGAGTCGCGGGCAGAGCTGGAGCGGCGGGTCGCCGCCGCCACCGCCGACCTGCGCGCGGCGGAGAACGAGCTGACCCAGGCGGCCAAGCTGGCGGCGCTGGGCCAGATGTCGGCCGGCATCGCCCATGAGATCAACCAGCCGCTGGCCGCCATGCGCAGCTTCGCCGACAACGCGGTGGTGTTGCTGGAGCGCGGGCGGCTGGACTCGGTGCGCGACAATCTGGCGGAGATCGCCGAGCTGACCGACCGCATGGCCGCCATCACCCGCCAGTTGAAGGGCTTCGCCCGCCGCGCCTCCGGCACGCTGGGCCCGGTGTCGGTGCAGGGCGCGGTGACCCAGGCGCTGGCTCTGCTGGAGGCCAAGCTGCGGCGCGAGGACATCACCGTCGAGGCCGATCTGCCCGAGCAGCCGGTCCGGGTGGTGGCGGAGGATGTGCGGCTCCAGCAGGTGCTGGTCAATCTGATCGGCAACGCCGCCGACGCCATGCGCGGTTGTCCGGTGCGCCGCCTGCGCATCGGGCTGGTCGCGGCGGAGGGGGAAGCCCTGCTGAGCATCGCCGACACCGGCAGCGGCATCGCCGAGACCGACCTGCCCCGCCTGTTCGTTCCCTTCTTCACCACCAAGGAAGCCGGCGAAGGGCTTGGACTCGGCCTGTCGATCAGCCATGGCATCGTCGAGGATTTCGGCGGCAGCCTGACCGCCGCCAATCGCAACGGGAAGCCCGGCCATGGCGCCGTCTTCACCTTGCGTCTCACCACCATGGAGCCGTCCGCCAAGGAGCAGAGTCAATGAGCCAGTCCATTCCCGAGGCCGCCGGCAGCGTGATCTTCGTCGATGACGAGCGCGCGGTGCGGCTGGCCGGGCAGCAGGCGCTGGAACTGGCGGGGTTCGAGGTGACGGCCTGCGACGGGGCGGAGCGGGCCCTGCGCCATGTCGGCCGCGACTGGCCGGGTTGCCTCGTCACCGACGTGCGCATGCCGCGGATGGACGGGCTGGCCCTGCTGGCACGGGTGCAGGAGATCGATCCCGACCTGCCGGTCATCCTGATCACCGGCCATGGCGACGTGCCGATGGCGGTGGAGGCGATGCGCAAAGGCGCGTACGATTTTCTGGAAAAGCCCTTCCCCTCCGACCGGCTGACCGAGGTGGCGCGGCGCGCGGTGGAGAAGCGCCGGTTGGTGATGGAGAACCGCCGGCTGCGGGCGCAGATCGCCGGCGGCATCGACCCGGCGGAGACCATCGTCGGCCGCACGGCGGGCATCGAGCGGTTGCGCGCCACCATCGCCGCGGTCGCCGACACCGACGCCGACGTTCTGGTGTTCGGCGAGACCGGCACCGGCAAGGAAATGGTCGCCCGCGCGCTGCACGCCGCCAGCGGCCGGCGCAGGAATCCCTTCGTCGCGCTGAACTGCGGCGCCATGCCGGATTCGATCTTCGAGAGCGAGCTGTTCGGGCACGAGGCGGGCGCCTTCACCGGCGCGGCCAAGCGCCGGGTCGGCCGGATCGAACATGCCGGCGGCGGCACCCTGTTCCTCGACGAGATCGAGAGCATGCCGCTGGCCTTGCAGGTCAAGCTGTTGCGGGTGATCCAGGAGCGGGTGGTCGAACCGCTGGGATCGAACGAGCAGGTGCCGGTCGACCTGCGGGTGGTCGCCGCCACCAAGTCCGACCTGCGGCAGGCGGCGGACGCCGGGACGTTCCGGGCCGATCTCTATTACCGGCTGAATGTGGTGGTGCTGACCATTCCGCCGCTGCGCGAACGGCGCGACGACATTCCCCTGCTGTTCCAGCATTTCGTCGCCCAGGCCGCCGCCCGCTACAACCGCGAGCCGCGGGTGCCGGGCCGAGAGCGGATGCAGCACCTGATGAGCCAGGACTGGCCCGGCAACGTCCGCGAACTGCGCAATGCGGCCGACCGCTTCGTTCTGGGGCTGGAGGATGTCGCGCCGGCACCGGCGAGCGCGCCATCGCCCCTTTCGCTGGCCGAACAGGTGGATCTGTTCGAGAAAGGGCTGATCCAAGCCGAACTCGCCCGCCACCGCGGCAGCGTGAAGGCGGCCATCGAAGCGCTGAACATCCCGCGCAAGACCTTCTACGACAAGTTGAAGCGCTATGGGCTGAGCCGGGACGACTTTCTGGAATGATGGCGGCCTGGATCGCCATCTCCCCTTCTTCCGCCATTGAACCGGTTTGGGAATGAAACTTTCCGACATCAGCACAAAATAAAATTTTGTTGAGATCGGAGGTTCGCTGCGTCAATCTACCGGCGGTTGATCAACAGCTCAACGACTAAAGTCATGGACACCGATTACGTCACGCGCAGGGCCTTCCGCTTCTTCAATCGCCGGACGGGGGAGCATTTCTATACGGGGAGCACTGCCGAACGGAACGGCATCATCGCCGGAATGGCCGACATGACGTATGAGGGCGTCGCCTTCCTGTCGGGCGGCTGGGGGTCGACGGTGCCGGTGGCCCGTTTCCTGCGGCTGGACACCGGGGAGCATTTCTACACCGCCAGTGCTACGGAGCGGGATTACATCCGGAAGAACATGTCGAACGCTTACCGCCTGGAGGATGCCTATGCCTTCAACGTCTCGGAAATCCAGACGTCGGAGTATTCGCAGGCGGTCTACCGGTTTCTGGATACGGCGACCGGCAGCCATTTCTTCACTGCCTCGGAGAACGAGCGGGACGGGGTGATCGCGACGCTGCCGAGCTATCGCTATGAGGGGGTGGCCTATTATGTCAGGCCCACTCCGGCGCTTCCCCCTGCCCCGTCGGGCGATTTCGACGAGGCGTGGTATCTCCAGGCCTATCCGGACGTGCGCGATGCGGTGAACGCCGGCTGGATGACCGCCCGCACCCACTATGAGGTCTTCGGCAAGCGGGAAGGCCGCATGCCCAGCGATATGGCGGCGTTGGCCGGCAACGACCATTGGATCAGCTTCGACGGCGCGCCGGGTCATGTCCGGATCATGAACGGCGGCTCCGGCGACGACATCCTGGACGGCATCGATGTCTACGGCACCGTCGCCGGGACGATGATCGGTGGCTACAGCGACTACAGCGACCAGCTGTTCGGCGAAACCGGCAACGACACGCTGTATGGTGCACAGAACGACACGCTGAACGGCGGAAGCGGAGACGACACCTACTTCATTCACTCCTCCGGCGTTCTGGTGACCGAAGGGACCAATGGGGGCACCGATCAAGTCGTCCTGATGGAAGACAGCATCAGCGGCTATTTCGACTATGCGATGCCGGCCAATGTCGAGCGGCTGCGGCCGGTTGTTGAGGCAGACAATCCGGTGCCGATGCTGACCATCACCGGCAGCGTCGGAGACGACTGGATCGGTGCCGGCAGAACGAACACCCCTCTTCGCATCCTCGGCGGCGACGGCAACGACACGCTGAACGGCGGCTATGGCAGGGGCAGCGGCGCGCTCGTCGAGGGCGGAGCCGGCAACGACTATCTGCTGGCGGCGGCCACGACCAACGCCCGTGTCTGGTCCTACCTCCAGTCGGGCAGCGACACGCTGATCGGCGGCGATGGCGACGACACGCTGGTGGCCTGGTCCGGCGACGACCGCCTGACCGGCGGTGCCGGCGCGGACACCATTCTCATCGATCTCGGCTCCGCCCCGAACGTGCTCTGGCAGGATCCGAAGGCCTGGACCGCCAACCCCAGTCCCAGCGACGGCTATTCCTCGATTTTCTGGAACGGCACCGGGGTGACGACGGTCACGGATTTCCAACCCGGCGTCGATGTGCTGAGCTTCCGCCACACCTCGCTCAGCCTGTCCGACGTCATGGCGCGCTTCCAGGATCGCAGCGACGGGATGGGGGTGGTCGCCAGTTTCACCACCGCCGAGCTGGGGTTGCAGTTGCCGAGCTATTCCGACAACCGCTTCACGCTCTCGCTCGACAATGTGAAGCAGTGGCAGGTCTCGGCCAACTGGTTCTCGGTATCCTCGACCTGACGAAACGGGCGACTGACAGCCCGGCCTTCCCGTCACGCAACTCTCCCATCGGGGCAGTTGACGGGCGCTCACGCTTGCGAGGCGTTTCTTCGGTTCCCATGTGCCGTCTCCACCCGTCCGCCCGGCACCGCGGGTGGTGCGGCGGGACGGACCTTTCCTTCGTTCCCGCTGTTGTACCGATAGACCGTGCAGCACCGACGTCGAAGGGGACGGCCTGAGAATGTCACCGAGGATTAGCACCATGACCCCCCGTCTCCTTGCGGAGCTTCTGGAACCGATCCTGACCGCCGCGGACGACGACGAAGAGGCCCTGTCGGAGGCCGTGAACCTGACCGCGGAGGCCATGGCGGCGCTGGGCGCCACCGTGCTCGACCCCGATGGGCAGCCAGCCCGCGGGGTGTCCGATGAACGGGCCGTCGTCGCCGCGCTGAACACCCATGCGCACAATCTGATGCGCGACGGGCGTTTGGACGATGTGGTCGAGGCCCTTCAGGTGGCTGAGAGGATCGGCCGCATCGCCCATCTGCCGCACCACCCGCGTACCGTCTGACAACTCTTTTGGGAGAAGGGCGCGGTCGTTCGTCGAAACGGCTTCGCGGGTGCGGGAACTCCTTCCCTCCGTGCTGTTTGAGCGACGTGCCACCCAGCGCTCAACAGGGGAGGAGCCCTCGTGCCCACTGCGCCGCAGTCACATGTCCAGCCAACCGTGCTGGCGAACCCGCTGGAAAGCGAGATCCTGTCCCGCCTCCAGGACGATCTGCTGCCTGACCATCTGCTGACCCGCCGCTGGTATGCGGCGAAGGACGCCGGGCGGCCGGTCGTGCGCATCGTCGATGCCCTGCCGCTGCCGCTGGCCGGCGGGGCGCAGGCCCAGCTCTGCCTGCTGCGGGTCGAACCGCCGGGTCGGGAGCCGCAGCTCTACCAGCTTCCCCTGATCCTCGATCGCGGCACCGGCGAGGATGCATCGGCAATCGCCGGTTCCAAGGATTTGCAGAGTCCCGGCCGGCTGCGCGACGGCTATGCCGATGACGGTGTGGTCCGCGCGCTGCTGGGCGCAATCCTGAAGCAAGGCCGGGAACCGAGCGAAACGGCGCTGTCCGCCGGCCTGACCGCCGGCCACACCCGTGCCTGCGAGGCGATGGCCGGCCGGCTGAGTGCGGACGCCCCGCTGCACCGGATGACGGCGGAGCAGTCCAACACCTCCATCCGCATCGGCGACACCGCCATCCTGAAGGGGTTGCGCAAGCTGGAGCCGGGCATCCATCCCGAACTGGAAGTCAGCCGCTTCCTGACCGAGGTGGCGCAGTTCCCCAACACGCCGGCCCTGCTGGGCTGGGTTGAGCGGGCCAACAGCTCCGGATCCACCACGCTGTGCGTCATGCAGGAACTGGTGCCGGAGGCGAAGGACGCCTGGGGGCATGTCACCGGTTACCTGAACGACCGCGTCGCCCGCTTCGAGGACAGCGACGCGGCCAAGTCCGCCGATGCCGACAGCGTCGCCTTCCTGCGCCTTCTGGGGCAGCGGACGGCGGAACTGCACCGGGCGCTCGCCACCCCCGGCGGCGGCGACGCCTTCACGCCGGAACCGGCGACGGCGGAGCGGCTGACGGAGTGGGCGGGCGGCGTGCGCACCCTGGCCAAGCGCGTGCTGGAACGGCTGCGGTCCGCGGGGCCGGCGCTGGACCCGGCGATTTCGGCGCAGGCCAACGCGCTCGCTGCCAGCGAGGCGGCGGTGATGGCGCAGATCGACGCGCTGATCCCCGCGACCGCCGATCTCAGCGCCATGCGGCTGCATGGCGATTATCACCTGGGGCAGGTGCTGGTGTCGCGCGGCGACGTGCAGATCGTCGATTTCGAAGGCGAGCCGATGCGCCCGCTGGCCGAACGGCGGGCCAAGCATTGCATCCTGCGCGATGTCGCCGGGATGCTGCGCTCCGTCGCCTATGCCGCGGCCATGGCGCGCGACGCGATGCCGTCGGGCCTCGACGCACCGTCGCGCGATGCCCGCACGGCGTGGCTTTCCTGGTGGGAGGGGGCGGCATCGGCCGCCTTTCTCGACGGCTATCGCGCTGCCATCGGCGATTGCCCCGGCTTCCCGCGCGATGCCCAGGCTGCCCCGGCGCTGCTGAAGCTGTTCCTGCTGGAGAAGGCGCTGTACGAGGTCGGTTACGAGCTTGCCAACCGGCCGGGATGGGTGGCGATCCCGCTGGCCGGCGTCACCGCCATCATCCGCGCCGATGCCGGTCCGGAGATCGCCAGCCGCGACCGTGACCGCATCGCCCCGGTGGACGAGCGCCGCCGCAGCCATTCCATGCCCTTCGGGGCGGAGGTGCAGGCCGACGGCTCCGTCCGCTTCGCCATCTGGGCGCCATCGGTGGCATCCGTCCTGCTGTCGCTCGACGATGGCGGGCAGCCGGTGGCGATGGAGGACCAGGGCGACGGCTGGTTCAGCCTGACAACCGCACGGGCGCAGGCCGGCAGCCGCTACCGCTTCGTCCTGCCGGACGGGCTGGCGGTGCCGGATCCGGCCTCCCGTTTCCAGCCGGACGACGTGCATGGCTCGTCCGAGGTGATCGACCCCGGCGTCCATGCCTGGACCGATGCCGCCTGGACCGGCCGGCCCTGGCACGAGACGGTGCTGTATGAACTGCATGTCGGCACCTTCACGCCCGGCGGCACCTTCCTGTCCGCCATCGAGCGGCTGGACGATCTGGTCGAGCTGGGCGTCACCGCCATCGAGCTGATGCCGGTCGCCGACTTTCCCGGAACGCGCAACTGGGGTTACGACGGCGTGCTGCCCTTCGCCCCCGACAGTGCCTATGGCCGGCCGGAGGATCTGAAGGTTCTGGTGCAGGAGGCCCATGCGCGTGGGCTGATGGTCTTCCTCGACGTCGTCTACAACCATTTCGGGCCGGAGGGGAATTACCTCCACGCCTTCGCCAACAGCTTCTTCACCGAGCGGCACAAGACCCCCTGGGGGGCGGCGATCAACGTCGATGGCGAGCGCAGCGGGCCGGTGCGCGACTTCTTCGTCCACAATGCGCTCTATTGGCTGGAGGAGTTCCACCTCGACGGGCTGCGGCTGGACGCCGTCCATGCCATCATCGACGACAGCGACCGCCATGTCCTGGAAGAGCTGGCGGAGCGGGTGCACGGCCATTTCCAGAACCAGCGCCATGTCCATCTCGTGCTGGAGAACGACGCCAACCAGGCGCGCTTCCTGGCCCGCCACCGCGAGGGCGATCCGCGCTGGCACTCCGCCCAGTGGAACGACGACCTGCACCACTGCCTGCACAGTGCGGCGACCGGCGAGGATGGCGGCTATTACGCCGACTACGCCCATGATCCGGCCAAATGGGGCCGGACCCTGGCGGAGGGCTTCTCCTTCCAGGGCGAGCCGTCGGCCTATCGCGACGGCGAGCTGCGCGGGGAGCCGTCTGCCCATCTGCCGCCGACCGCCTTCGTGACCTTCATCCAGAACCACGACCAGATCGGCAACCGCGCCTTCGGCGAGCGCATCTCCCACATCGCCAAGCCTGAAGCGGTGCGGGCGGCCACTATCCTCTATCTGCTGGGTCCCGGCATCCCCATGCTGTTCATGGGCGAGGAATGGGCTTCGGCCAAGCCATTCCCCTTCTTCTGCGACTTCGGCGAGGAGCTGGCCGAGGCGGTGCGCAAGGGCCGGGCGGAGGAGTTCGCCAAGTTCCCCGAATTCCAGGACCCCGAGGCCCGTGCCCGCATCCCCGACCCCACCGCGCCGGAGACGGCGGAGTCGGCCAAGCTGGACTGGGAGGCCCGCGGGGCGCCGGAGCATGCCGACTGGCTCGACTGGTATCGCCGGGCGCTGGCCCTGCGGCGGACGGAGATCGTGCCGCGGCTGGACGGCGTTCCCGGCGGAGCGTCGAGCCACGGCGTGGCTGGCAAGACCGGACTGACCGTCTGCTGGAAGCTGGGCGACGGCAGCCGCCTGCATGCCTTCGCCAATCTGGCCGATAGTCCTGCGTCCGGCTTCCCCGAGGCCAATGGCCGCGTGCTGTGGACGGAGGGCGCCGGGCTGACCGGCGATACGCTCGGCCCCTGGTCGGTGGTGCTGTGGCTGGAGGAGGCCTCCGCTCTCGACCGGCTGGCGGACCGCATGGGAGTGGAGCGTTCCTTCGACAATGCCGCCGGGGAAACCGTGACGGCCAGCGAGGACACCGTCCGCGCCCTGTTATCGGCAATGGGTGTGGAGGCGGGGGACGAGGCCGCAGCACTCGCCCATCTCGACCGGCTGGATGAGGAGGAGTACGGCCGTGCCCTGCCCCCGGCGGTGGTCCGCCGGGCGGGAGAGGCGGTTACCGTACCGGTCACCCTGCCCCATGGGACCCGCACCCTGCGCTATGTCCTGACGCTGGAAAGCGGGGAGACGCAGAGCGGCGTCGTCGGTTTTGGCAGCCTGCCGCGCTGCCGCTGCATCACCGCAGGGGACGTGACCTATGCCGAGCGGCGGCTGCCGCTGGGGCCGCTGGCCCAGGCCGGCTATCACACGCTGCGGGTGGAAACGGAGCATGGGGCGGCAGAGACCCGCCTGATCCTGGCGCCCGCCCGCTGCCATCTGCCGACGCCGATCCTGGTGGGGGAAAAGCTGTGGGGCCTGTCGGCGCAGCTCTACACCCTGCGCAGCGGGCATGACTGGGGCATCGGCGATTTCGGCGACCTGCGGACGTTGGTCGACATCGCGGCGGCACGGGGGGCGGTGGTAATCGGGCTGAACCCGCTGCACGCCATGTTCCTCGACAATCCCGAACATGCCAGCCCCTATTCCCCGGCCAGCCGGCTGTTCCTGAACCCGCTCTACATCGACGTCACGGCCGTGCCGGAACTTCTCGACGATGCGGAACTGCGGAAAGAGGTCGCTTCGCCGGAGTTCCGGCAGGCGCTGGACGCGGCCCGCGCCTCCGCCAACGTCGATTACACGGCGGTGTCCGGGCTGAAGCTGCCGATGCTGGAAAAACTGTTCGCCGGTTTCCAGGCTTCGGCCAAGCCGGACCGCCGCGCCGCCTTCGACGCCTTCCGCACCGAGGGCGGCATCGGGTTGGAGCGCTTCGCCACCTTCCAGGCGCTGCGCGAGCGCTTCGCTGCCGAGGGCAAAGCGGATTGGCACCGGTGGCCAGTTGAGTATCACGACGCCACGGCGCCGGCTGTGGAGCGCTTCGCCAAGGAGCATGCCGAGCGCGTCACCTGGTTCGCCTGGTTGCAATGGCTGGCGGACGACCAGCTGCGCCTGGCGGCGGAGCGGGCCGCCGAACGCGGCATGGCCATCGGCTTCTACCGCGACCTCGCGGTCGGGGCCGATGCCAGCGGGGCGGAGACCTGGATGACGCCGGAGGCGGTGGTGGACGCCGCCCATGTCGGCGCCCCGCCCGACCTGTTCAACCCGGCGGGCCAGGATTGGGGGCTGCCGCCCTTCCATCCCCGGGCGCTGCGTGCGGCGGGATACCAGCCCTTCATCGATCTGGTCCGCGCCAACATGCGCCATGCCGGGGCGCTGCGCATCGACCATGCCATGGCGCTCCAGCATGTCTATTGGATCCCGGACGGCCATCCGCCGGGCGAAGGCGCCTATGTCGCCTATCCGATGGAGGATCTGCTGGGCATCCTGGCGTTGGAGAGCCAGCGTCACCGCTGCCTCGTCGTCGGCGAGGATCTGGGCACCGTGCCGGAGGGATTCCGCGAGCGGATGACCGAGGCCGGGGTGCTGAGCTATCGCGTGGTCTTCTTCGAATGGACCGGGGACGGCGCCTTCAAGGGACCGGACGAGTATCCGGAACTGGCGCTCGCCACCGTCGGCAGCCACGACCTCGCCACGCTGCGCGGCTGGTGGGAAGGCGACGACATCACGCTGAAGGCCGAGACGGGCCTGTATCCGGCCGACGACGAGGAGGAGAAACAGCAAACCCGCCGGACGGCCGACCGCGGTGCCCTGGTCGACGCCCTGCGTGCAGCCGGGATCGCCCTGCCCGCCGGCTTTGGGCCCGACAGCCCCTATGACGAGGCGCTGGACCACGCGGTGCACGCCTTCCTGGCCCGCACCAACGCCGCCCTGGCGGTGGCGCAGCTGGACGACCTGACGCGCGAGCGCGATCAGGTCAACCTGCCCGGCACCACCGACCAATACCCCAACTGGCGCCGCAAGCTGTCGATGACGCTGGAGGAACTGGCCGACGCGCCGGAACCGGCGGCGGTCGCCGACATCCTGGCGGCGGCGCGCCCGTCCTCCGCCCCTGCCCGCACCTGAGCCTGCCCCCCTTTCCACCTCCGCCCCTTCCCACTCCGAGGAGCACACATCCATGGCCCCCGCCGCCGGCAAGCCCATCCCTCGTGCGACGTACCGGGTCCAACTGAATGGCGAGTTCGGCTTCGACCGAACCACCGCCATCGCCGACTATATCGCCCGCCTGGGCGTCAGCCATCTCTACGCCTCCCCCTACATGAAGGCGCGGCCGGGCAGCACCCACGGCTACGACATCGTCAACCACAACGAGCTGAACCCGGAGGTCGGGGACCAGAACGACTTCCGCGATCTGGTGGAGGCGCTGAAGCGCAACGGGCTGGGCCAGATCCTGGACTTCGTTCCCAACCACATGGGGGTCGGCGGCGCCGACAACGAATGGTGGTTGAACGTTCTGGAGTGGGGGGCGGAAAGCCCGTATGCCGGGTATTTCGACATCGAATGGGAATCCGACTACCGCTATCTCCAGGGCAAGGTCCTGGTGCCCTTCCTGGGCGACCAGTATGGCGCGGTGCTGGTGTCGGGCGGGCTGGATCTGCGCTTCGATCCGCAGACCGGCAGCTTCGCCGTCTGGGCCTATGACAGCCACAAGCTGCCGGTGCGGCCGCAGGATTACGGCACCATCCTGGGCAGCGACCATGCCGATCTGGAGAGGATCGCCGACGGCTTCACCCATCTGGCCGACGCCCGCCCGCACCAGCTTCGCCGCGCGTCCGACCTGAAGGCCGAACTGGCGGAGCTGGTGGCGACCCGGCCGGATGCGGCCGATGCGATCAACCAGCGGCTGTCCGTCTTCCGTGGCTATCAGGGCGAGATCGACAGCTGGAGCCATCTGCACGAGTTGATCGGCCGCCAGAACTGGCGCGTCGCCTATTTCAAGGTGGCGGCGGACGACATCAACTACCGCCGCTTCTTCAACATCAACGAGCTGGCCGGCCTGCGCATGGACGAGCCGGAGCTGTTCGACGTGGCGCACCGCATGGTGCTGAAGATGGTGGAGGACGGCACGCTCGACGGCATCCGCATCGATCACATCGACGGGCTGATCGACCCCAAGGGCTATTGCGAGCGTCTGGTCGCGGCGTCCTCCAAGCCCTTCTATCTGGTGGTGGAGAAGATCCTGGCCCGGCACGAGCGGCTGCGCGAGGATTGGCCCATCGACGGCACCACCGGCTATGAATACGCCAACCTGATGGGCGGCCTGTTCGTCGATCCCAAGGCGGAGGAGGCCTTCACCCGCCTCTATGCGGATTTCATCGGCCGGCGCGACAATTTCGAGGAGGTGGTGCGGCAATGCAAGTTCCGCATCATGGAGAGCGAGATGGCGAGCGAGCTGAACGTGCTGTCGCGCAAGGCGGCGCGCATCGCCCGCTCCAATCCCGCCACCGCCGACTTCACCGCCAACATCCTGCAGCAGGCGCTGAAGGAGACCATCGCCCGCTTCCCGGTCTATCGCACCTATGTCGACGGTGGCGTGCCGAGCGATCTGGACCGCCGCGACATCGACTGGGCGATCTCCCAGGCGCGGCGGGTCGAGCAGGGGCCGGACGGTTCGGTCTATGATTTCCTGCAACGCCTGCTGACCACCGATCTGGTGGCGGCTCCCAAGAGCGGCTACAGCCGCCGGCAGGTCACCCGCTTCGCCATGCGCTTCCAGCAATACAGCGGGCCGGTGATGGCCAAGGGGTTGGAGGACACCGCCTTCTACCGCTACAACCGGCTGGTGGCGCTGAACGAAGTCGGCGGCCATCCCGACCATTTCGGGGTCAGTGTCTCCGCCTTCCACCGGGCCAACCAGGACCGGGCCCGCAACTGGCCGGGCAACATGCTGGCCAGCACCACCCACGACACCAAGCGCGGCGAGGACACGCGCGCCCGGCTCTACGCCCTGTCGGAGATGCCGGAGGAGTGGGAACGGCAGGTCCAGACCTGGAGCCGCCTGCTGCGTGCCCGCCGCGGCGACGTGGAAGGCACCGCCCCGCCCGACCGCAACGACGAATATCTGTTCTACCAGCTGCTGCTCGGCGCCTGGCCGGCGGAGCTGACCGGCGCGTCGGTCGACCGGATCGAACAGTCGGCGATGACGGCCTTCGCCGAGCGCATCGTCGGCGCCATGACCAAGTCGATGCGCGAAGCCAAGGTGCATTCGACCTGGGCAGCGCCCAACGAGGCCTATGAAGGGGCGGTCGTCAGCTTCATCCACGATGCGCTGGACGTCACCCGCCGGAATGCCTTCCTGGAATCCTTCCTGCCCTTCCAGGCGTCGCTGGCGCGCATCGGCATGGTGAACGGTCTCGCCCAGACCCTGCTGAAGCTGACCAGCCCCGGTGTGCCCGACATCTATCAGGGCTGCGAGCTGTGGAACCTCAGCCTCGTCGATCCGGACAACCGGCTGCCGGTGGACTATGACGCTTGCCGCAAGCTGCTGGAGGAGGTCGAGGGCCTTGTCGAGCGGGACGCGGTCGCCGGCCTGCTGGAGCGCTGGACCGACGGCGCGGTCAAGCTGGCGGTGACCCGGCAGGCGCTGGCGGTCCGTGGCGAGATGCCGGAGGTCTTCAGCGCGGGCGAATATCTGCCGCTGGAGGCGACCGGCGAGCGCGCCGACCATGTGGTGGCCTATGCCCGCCGCAACGGAGACGAAACCGTGGTGGTGGCGGTGCCGCGGCTGGTCGGACAGCTGGGCGAAAATCCCGATTGGGGCAACACCGCCATCCCGCTGCCGCGCGGCACCGGCTGGCGCAATCGCCTGACTGGGGCGGAGGTCGAGGGCGGTGACGCTGTGATGGCCGCGACGCTGTTCGCCGGCCTGCCGGTGGCCCTGCTGTCCAGCAAGGGCTGACCGTCGGCCGGAATAAGGAAAGGGCGCGCGGGTCACCGCGCGCCTTTCTTCATGTCCGGACCGCCTGGATCAGCGGGCGGTGCTGCCGGTGCCGGTGGAAGAGCCGCCACCCATCGAACCACCCATGGAGCCTGACGGCTGCTGGGTGCCGACCGGGCCGTCGGAGCCGGTGCCCATCGAGCCGCTGTTGCCCAGGCTGTTGCCGCCGGTGCCGCCGGTCGAGCTTGAGGAGCCGGAACCGGTCATCGACCCGCTGCCCATCGAAGAGCCGCTGGTGGCGCCGCTCTTGCTGTCCACGCCGCCCATGCTGCCGCAGCCGAGCTGGTTGTTCGACGTGCAGGGCGGGTTGGTCTGGTTGGAGTTGGTGCTTGAGCCGGCGCTGTTGGCCGCCGGGCTGCCGGAGATTGAACCGCTGTCGGCGGCGAAAGCCGGGGCGGCCATCAGGGCCAGAGCGGTGGCGGCGCCGATCATCAGGCTCTTCATGAGGATTCCTTTCGCTGTGCAGCCCATCAACGCCGGTGCGGCGGCGGGCCGGAAACTTGTCGGTGGGGTCCGGTTCGTCCCCTCTTGCAATCACACCAACAGGCCCGGTCCGGAATGATCGCGCGGCAGGCGGAAACGAAAACGCCCGCCGAAGGGCGGGCGTTTTTTTCCGGCATCTCAACGACGGTGAACGGTCAGGCCGTGCGCGCCTTGGGCAGGCCGGCGGCCATGGCAGCGGAGCCATGGAAGATCTCGAGCGCGGCCGGCGTGGAGGACGGGCGCAGGCCGCCCAGGATTTCCCCGGCGGCGCCGACGGCCTGGACCAGCGCATCCGGCATCACCGGCTTGCTCAGCAGCCCCATGGCGAAGCTGCGGGCTTCCGCGGCATGGTGATCGAACCCGGTCATCAGCAGCGACGGAATGCCATTCTCTTCCCACAGGCGACGGGCCAGGACCAAGCCATTCTCTCCACCGGCGAGATTGACGTCGACCAGCGCCAGTTCGGGACATTCGCGGGCACCGACCCGCGCAGCCTTCGCGGCGTCGCGCAGCGGTCCAACCACGGTATAGCCCGCATTCTCCAGAACGGCCTTCACAGCCGGACCGATCAGCGGATCGTCCTCGACGACAAGCACCTTCAAGACGGCATGCTCCCTTGAATGACGGTGCGGGCTTATAGCCCGTTCCGTCCGGTTTCCGAAGCCTGTTCGGCTTCGATCAACTGAACCGCCCATGTTTGTCGCGGTTCCGCTCCGTTCAAGAGGTCGAAGGGGTACTCCCTTCCGGTCATGGCGCCCTACTGAACGTCCGGGTTGGAAACATACACCATCGCAGAGCGTTTTACCCGGACGCGAGAGAGGATACACGCAATGGCATTCGTTGAGATGACCGACACGTCCGGGGAAACCGTTTTGGTGAACCCCATCGCCGTCGCCTATCTGCGCAGCGCGGGCGACGGCGGCACCGATCTATATTTCGCCGGAAGGGCGGAGCCGCTGCGGCTGACCGGGGCGCCGTCGGACATCGTCCGCACCCTGGAGAACGCCGCACCGACCCCGCCCGATCCCACCCTGTCGCTGCTGGCCTGACGATAAGACCGGTCGTGACGGCAGGTTTTCAACGGGGGTAGTTCGGCGCGCGCTTCTCGAAGAAGGCGGTGATGCCCTCCGCCGCCTCCGCCCCATGCAGGGCCTCGACGAAGAAGGCGGCTTCGCGGTCGAGCTGGTCGTCGGGCGCGCCGAAGCCGCTCTCGATCAGCCGCTTGGCCCGGCCGATGGCGAGCGTCGGCCCGTCCGCCAGCCGCTCCGCCCAGGCGAGCGCCTCGGCCAGCGTGGCGCCGGGCGCCACCACCCGGTTGACGATGGCGAGCTGGGCCAGCCGCGCCGCGCCAACCTTACCGCCTTCGAACATGATCTCGGCGGCCAGCTGCGGCGTCGCGGCACGGGCGAGGAAGGCCGACGCCCCGCCATCCGGGTTGAGGCCCACCTTCACGTAGGCCAGCGTGAACACGGCATCCTCCGCCGCGACGATCAGGTCGCAGCCCAGCGCCACCGAGAAGCCGGCTCCGGCGGCGGCCCCCTCGACGGCGGCGATCACCGGCTTTGGGCAGGCGCGCATGGCGCGGGTCCAACCATGGAAGCGCTCCAGGCTGGTGCGGGTCACCTCCGGGTCGGCCTTGGCGTTGCCGAGCAGCCGGCCCAGATTGCCGCCGGAACAGAAGGTGCCGTTGGCCCCGGTCAGGACGATGGCGCCCACCCCCGGATCCTCGGCAGCCTGCACCAGCGCGTCGCGCGCCGCCGCCATCATCTCCGGCCCCAGCGCGTTCTTGGTGGCCGCGTCGTCCATCGTCAGCACCATCACGCGACCCTGGCGCGCGACGGTCAGTTGTCCGCTCATAGCTCGGTTCCCTCCCGGTTCTCGCTGCCCGGCCGGTATTTGAACATGCCTTCCGACGTGGCGATCAGGGCGCCGGTATCGGCATGACGGATCTCCGCCGCCACGCCGATGATCTTGCGCCCGCCGCCGCGCAGCCGGCCGGTGGCCACCAGCGTACCGGTGCGCGCCTGACCCAGGAAGCTCGTCGACAAGGACAGCGTCACCACCCGCCGCACCCGGCCGGGAAACGGGCAGTATGTTGCCGAGAATCCGGAAACCGTGTCCAAAAGCGTCACCAGAACCCCGCCATGCACCACGCCGGCCCGGTTCAGGTGGCGGTCGTCGATGGCCATCGACAGCTCCGCCTCGCCCTCCTCCCACCGACTCAAGGCATAGCCCAGCAGGCGCTGGAAGCCCGATTCCGGCTCCCCGTTCAGCAGATCGTCCATACCCTGTCCCATCACGCGGCTGTTTCGTGCGCGAAGTAAAGCGCGTGAAGGCGCTCCAGGTCCACCCGGTCGCCGCGTTCGGACAGCATGACCTTGCCCGACTGCATCAGATAGACATGATCGGCGATCTTCAGGGCGCGGCTGGTGTTCTGCTCCACCAGCAGGATGGTCAGCCCCTCCGCCCGCAGCCCCGCCAGGATGCGGAAGATCTCGTCCACCACGACGGGAGCGAGGCCGAGAGACGGCTCGTCGATCAGGCAGACGCGCGGCTGCTCCATCAGGCCGCGACCGATGGCGAGCATCTGCGCCTCGCCGCCCGACAGGGTGCCGGCGATCTGGCCGCGGCGTTCGGCCAGCCGGGGAAACATGTCCATGACCATCGCCTTGTTGCGCTTCCAGTCCTTGCGGCAGCCGCGCGGGAAGGCGCCCATCATCAGGTTGTCCTCCACCGTCATGTCGGGGAAGATCATCCGGCCTTCCGGGATCATCACCAGCCCGTCGGCGACCCGGTCCCAGGTCTTCACCGCCTTGCGGCTCTGCCCGTCGACGCGGATGTCGCCGGAGGTGGCGGGCACCAGCCCCATGATGGCACGCAGCAGCGTGGTCTTGCCCGCACCGTTCGGGCCGACGATCACCGTCGTCCTGCCGGTTTCCACCGACAGCGAGACGTCCCACAGCACGTTGATCGCGCCGTAGCCGGCGCGCAGCGTCAGGATGTCGAGCGCGTTGGTCATGACGCCTCCGCAAGGGTGGTTTCGCCGGTGTAGCTGCGGATCACGTCCGGATCGCGGAACACCGCGTCGGGGGAGCCGTCCGCAATGATCTGGCCGAAATTCAGCACCAGCACCCGCGGGCAGAGTGCGGCGATGGTGGCGATGTCATGCTCGATGATGACCATGGCGAGGCGGTAGCGGTCGCGCACCGCCGCCAGCCGTTCCATGAAGGCGCGCTTGCTGCTGGTCTCCAGCCCGGCCAGCACCTCGTCCAGCAGGAGCAGGCTGGGCTCGGTCGCCAGGGCCTTGCCGACCTCCAGCGCCTTATGCTCGGTCAGGGCGAGTTCGGTCGTGGCGTCGCGGTCGGCCTTGTCGCGCAGATTCAGGATGTCCAGGATCTCGTCGATCCGCCTGGGGTCCTTTTTTCCGGCGCCGAAGCGCTGGGCGACCAGCAGATTCTCCCGGACCGTGCAATGGCCGAAGGGGCGCGGGATCTGGAAGCTGCGGCCGATGCCGAGCCGTGCCCGCTTCCATTCCGGCAGCTTCAGCAGCGAGGTGCCGCGGAAGTCGAGACGGCCTGCGGTCGGCCGCACCACGCCGGAAATGACGTTGAACAAAGTGGTCTTGCCGGCACCGTTCGGGCCGACCAGACCGATGCTCTCTCCTTCGGCGACAGAGAAGCTGGCGCTTTTCAGCGCCTGGACGCCGCCGAAATTGACCTGCACGCCTTCAAGCGTGAGCATGGCGGTTCTCCTTCACCGGGCGCCGGCGCAAGGCCGGCATCAGGCCGCCGGGGCTGAACAGGATCATGGCGCAGAGCAGCACGCCGAGGATCATCTGGTGGCCGTGCGGCAGGATCGGCTTGAACAGCAGCTGGTCGACCAGATAGATCGACAAGGCCCCCACCACCGGACCCCACACCGTGCGGTAGCCGCCGAAGATCGCCGCGGCGATGGGCAGCACGGTCCAGCCGCTGGAGAAGGCATAGTCGGGGTCGAGGAAGCTGATGAAATGGGCGTTGAAGGCGCCGACCAGCCCGGTGATGAAGGCCGACAGCACCAGCATCGCCGCCTTCAGATGCGTGCTGGGCACGCCGACGACACGGGTCGCCACCTCGGTGTCGTGCATCGCCTTCAGGGCGAGGCCCCAGGTGCTGCGCCGGATGGCGTCATAGGCCAAGGCCGCCAGCACGACGATGGTCAGGACGATCAGGTAGCCGCCCAGCTTCTCGCCGAAATCGAGGCCCAGGACTTTTGGAAAGCGCGGGATCGACAGCAGCCCGCCGGCCCCGCCGGTGACCGGCGTCATCTCGGTCGCCAGAATCTGGAAGATGTGGGCATAGGCGAGGATGGCGAGGGCGAAGTACGGGCCGCGCAGGCGCAGCGCCGGCAGCATGGCGATGGAGGACACCGCCGCCCCCACCCCGCCCAGCAGCATGGCTGCGAAGACCGGTACTCCCAGCTTCATCGCCAGCACGGCGGAGGTGTAGGAGCCGACCCCGAAGAAGGCGGCGTGGCCGAAGCTGACCATGCCGCCCAGATTGCCGAGCAGCGCCCAGGCCACCGCCACCCCGGCGATGGTCAGCGCCGCGACGATCAGCCCCAGCACATAGGCGTTGCCGCCGAACAGCAGCGGCACGCCGACATAGGCGGCGACGAGTGCGGCGATCAGAAGGATTCGGTTCATCGGGGAAGTCCTCATCGCGCCAGGGCCCTCCCCCCACCGAACAGGCCCGAAGGCGAGACGAACAGCACGACCAGGAACAGGATCATTCCAGCCAGCTCCTGCAACGAGGCCGACAGGTAGGTGACCGTCAGCGATTCGATGACGCCGATCATGACGGCGCCGATCAGCACGCCGGGGATCGAGCCCATGCCGGCCAGCACGGTGATGATGAAGGCCTTGACCGTCAGCACATGGCCCAGCGCCGGGAAGACGGTCTTGCCGGTGTAGATGGCGAAGCCGGCGAAGGTGGCGAGCAGGGCCGCGATCAGGAAGGAGAGGATCTCGATCTTGCGCGGATTGACCCCCATCAGCGTCGCCGCCGCCCGGTTCGACGACAGCGCCCGCACCGCGCGCCCCTGCCAGGAATGGTTCAGCCACCACCAGACGCCTGCCATCAGCACCAGCCCGCCGGCGAAGGACGCGACCTCCGCATTCATCGCGAACAGCGTGTCGGCGACGACCATCGAATCCTGGAACCAGGGGTCGGATGTCGAATGGATGTCGGCCTTCCAGATCGACAGGATGGCGTTGGTCAGGATGATCCCGAGCCCGAAGGTGAGGATCAGCGAGTTGATCTCACGGTCCTGTTTGATGCGGCTGAGCAGGGCATAGACGAGCGCCGACGCCGTCCCGACGATCACCAGCGCCACCGGGATCGCCATCGCCGGATTGACGCCATAATTGGTTTCCGCCGCATAGGCGACATAGGCGGCCAGCAGCACCAGCTCGCCGTGGGCGAGGTTGATGACCCGCATGGTCCCGAACACCAGCGCCAGCCCGACCGCGACGGTCGCGTAATAGCCGCCGGCGAGCAGGCCCGAGAACAGTGCCTGGAGCGTCAGTTCGAACATGGGTCGCACCCTGTTGGAGGTGACGGGCGGACGTCGTGCCCTCTCCCAGAGCGGAAGAGGGGGTGCTTGCTCACCAGGGCACGGACGGGAAGTTCATCGTTCCGTTGGCGGCGTCCTTCGGCCAGACCAGGACCACCTTGCCGCCCTGGTGCTGGCCCATGCGGTGGGTGAAGTTCAGGTTGTCGCCATTCCTGTCGAAGGTGACGCGGCCGATCAGGGTGTTTGCGTCGGTCTTGCGCAGCTCGTCGGCCAAGCCGCCCTTGGACAGCGTCCCGGCCTCGTCGGCGCGGACGACGGCGTCGATCAGCAGGCGGGTCTGGACATAGCCGAACTGCCCCAGATAGTCCGGATCCTTGTTGAACAGCGTCTTGTAGGTGGCGGCGAACTCGACCGCCTCCGGTTGGGTGAATTCCACCGGATAGGGCAGCATGGAGGTGCCGTAGACGTTCTCCATCAGGTCGGGAAATTCCTTGGCCATCTGCGCGGTGGCGAGCGACCAGACGCCGACCATTGCCTTGACCTGCGGCTTCAGCACCTTGGCGGCCCGCAGGATGCCGACATAGTCGTTCTCATAGCCCACCATGGCGATGACATCGGGACGGTCCTGCAGCTTCACCTTGTTCATCAGCGGCTTGAAGTCGCTGGTGGAGCCGTCGAACTCGTGCATGCCCACCGTGACGCCCTTGGCGGTCAGCGCGCTGTTGACCTGCTTGGCGAGGCTGCTGGTGGCGTCCTTGTTGAGATAGACGATGGAGACCTTCTTGGCCCCCATGTCCTGCAGCATGCCGATCATGGCGAGGGCATAGCCATCGGTGTTGTTGATGCGGAAGAAGGTGGGATAGCCGCGCTGGGTCAGTTCCGGCGACACGCCGCCCGACGTGATGTAGACCAGCCCGGCCTTCTGCGCGGCTTCCGACGCCGGGCCGATGATGTTGGAGCCGTAGCCGCCGGTGATCGCCACCACCCCGTCGCCGGCCAGCTTCTCCACCGCCGCCACGCCCTTGGCCGGGGAGGTCTCGTCGTCGATGGTCTGGACCTTGAAGCTGTGCCTGCCGGCATAGTTCCTGTTCGCCATCTCGACGGCGACGGAGATGCCCTCATGCATGCCCTGGCCGACGCGGGCGAGACTGCCGGTCAGGGGCAGTTCGGAGCCCAGCAGGAAGTCCTTGGCCTGCGCCGCCCCGGCGCCGAGCGCCACCGACAGAGCGAGGGCCGAGACAGTTGCGAGGTTGGCGAGCGTCCGGGTCATGCTTTGGTTCCCTCCCATGGGCATTGCTTTTTGAGGCTTTGTTTTTCGGAGTTTCAGTCCCTGCGTCAGGCCGCCATCACCTCGGCGGCGAGCGCGCGGAGGCCGCTTTTCAGCAGCTTGCCGGTCGGGCTGGCCGGCAGGGCGTCCATGGCGACGATGCGCGACGGGCGCTTGTAGGGAGCCAGCCGTTCGGCGGCCCAGGCCTTCAGCTCGTCTTCGCTGGCGCTGCGGCCGGGAATGAACTGGACGAAGGCCACCACCTCCTCGTTGCCGGCGACGGCATGGCCGACCACCGCGGCCAGCGTCACCGCCGGATGGCCGGTCAGCACGCCCTCCACCTCCTCGGGATAGACGTTGAAGCCGGAGCGGATGACGATCTCGCGGATGCGGCCGACCACGGCGACGCAGCCGTCCGGCTCCAGCCGGGCGACGTCGCCGGTCTTCAGCCAGCCATCGTCGGTGATGACCTGGGCGGTCAGCGCCGGTTCGCGGTAATAGCCCAGCATGACGTTGGGCGCGCGGACCCACAGCTCTCCCGGTTCGCCGCCGGCCACGTCCCGGCCGGTGACATGGTCGACGAAGCGCATCTCCACCAGCGGCAGGGCCGGGCCGATGGAAGTGTCGGTGCGCGGCGCATCGAGCCTGGTCTGCGTCACCGTCGGCGAGCATTCGGTCAGGCCGTAGCCGTTGTGCAGGGCCAAGCCGAAGACCCGCTCCACCGTCCGCTTGAGGTCGAGGTCCAGCACCGAGCCGCCCGACGACAGGTAGCGCAGGGCCGGCGCAATGGGTGTGCGGCCGGTGACGGTGACGTGCTCCACCAGCTTGGCGTACATGGCTGGAACACCCTGGAACACGGTCACCCCATCCTGTTCCAGGGCCTGCCACACGGCCGCGGGGGCGAAGCGGGGCACCGTGTGCAGGCAGCCGCCGGCATAGAGCGTGCCGAGGCAGGTGGAGGCCAGCCCGAAGACGTGGCTGACCGGCAGCACGCCATAGGTACGGTCGCCGGGACCCAGCCCGCGCATCCAGCCCGACACCGAGGCGACGAACAGCAGGCCGCGGTGCGACAGCATCACGCCCTTGGGCTTGCCGGTGGTGCCGGAGGTGTAGATCAGCGCGCCGACCTGCCGCATGTTGCCGGCATGGACCGGCTCCGGATCGGCGTCCAGCAGCGGGCCGACCGCCATCGGCGGCAGGTCCGGGTCGCCGAGCGGCTCCGCGCCATGGCGGGCGGCATGGGCGGCGGCCTCAGGGGATACCGTATCGGTATAGAAGACCCGGCGCGGCTGGCAGTGGTCGCGGATGCTGTCGATCTCGCGGTCCGACAGGCGGGCGTTGACGATGACCGGCCAGGCATCGCGCTCGCTGGCGGCCAGGATCAGGGTGACGGCGGCGAGGCTGTTTTCGCAGACGATCATCACCCGGTCGCCGCCGACCACCCCCAGCCGCTTCAGCTGCGCGGCGGCGCTGCCGACCGCCTGGGCCAACCGTCGGTAGCTCCATTCCTGTGCACCGTCGAACAGGGCGGGGGCGTCCGGAGTCCGTTCCGCCCAGGCGAGTGCGGCGTTGCTGAAGCGCGGCGGCAGCGCCGCCACCATTCCAGCGAAGTCGGGAACCGTCCGCCCGGCGGTCATGCCGCCTCCCGGATCATGTTGCGGGCGATGACGAGCTGCTGGATCTGGGTGGTGCCCTCATAGATGCGGAAGAGGCGGACGTCGCGGTAGAAGCGCTCGACCCCATAATCGGCGATGTAGCCGGCCCCGCCATGGATCTGCACCGCGCGGTCGGCGACGCGGCCGACCATCTCGGTCGAGAACATCTTGCAGCAGGCGGCGTCGGTGTTGACGTTCTGCCCGGCGTCGCGGCGGCGCGCGGTCTCCAGCACCATGCAGCGCGCGGCATAGGCTTCCGCCCGGCTGTCGGCCAGCATCGCCTGGATCAGCTGGAATTCGGCGAGCGGCTGGCCGAACTGCCTGCGCTCCATGGCGTAGGACAGGCTGTCGCGGATCAGCCGCTCGGCCAGACCGACGCAGACGGCGCCGATGTGCAGGCGGCCGCGGTCCAGCACCTTCATGGCGGTCTTGAAGCCCTGCCCTTCCTTGCCGCCCAGAATGGCGCCGGCCGGAACGCGGCAGTCCTCGAAGATGACATCGCAGGTGTGGGCGCCCTTCTGGCCCATCTTCCTGTCGATGGGGCCGAGCGACAGGCCGGGCGTTCCGGCTTCCACCAGGAAGGCCGACACGCCGCGGGCGTCGCGGCTTTCCAGATCGGTGCGGGCGAAGACGGTGAACAGGCCGGCCTGCGGTGCGTTGGTGATGTAGCGCTTGGTGCCGTTCAGGATGAAATGATCGCCGTCGCGCCGGGCGGTGGTGCGGAGCGAACCGGCGTCGGACCCCGATTCCGGTTCGGTCAGGGCGAAGGCACCGACGATCTCGCCGGCAGCCAGACGCGGCAGATAGCGCTGCTTCTGCTCGTCCGTCCCGTCGATGACGATGCCCTGGGAGCCGATGCCGTTGTTGGTGCCGATCAGCGACCGGAAGGCCGGAGAAGTCTGACCCAGCTGGAAGGCGACCTGCACCTCGTCCGTCATCGACAGGCCGAGCCCGCCATACTCCTCCGGGATCGACAGGCCGAACAGGCCCATCTCGCGCATCGCGGCGATCACCTCGGCCGGGATGGCGTCGTCCTCCGCCACCTTGTGTTCCAGCGGGACCAGCTTCTCGCGGACGAAGCGCCCCAGCGTGTCCAGCAGTTGATCCAAAACGTCCGTGTCCAAGGCCATGCGTGCTCTCCGTCCGGGGAGAATGATTTCAGGGGAAATCAAAAATCGAGGGGCGCCGCCTCGTCTGTTCGTTGGCCACGCTGACAGATGCAAAAAAGCCTGTCAACAAAATGAAATTGAATTTCGTTTATCGGAATATGCGTTGCGGATTGAAGGTCTGCCGCGCGTCCGTGCGGGCTTGCCAGCCGGATCGAAGCGGTTAACCTTTTTCCCGAAATCACGGCCTGGACCGTCGGGCCGATAAATCGCAGGAGGGTTTGGGATGATCGACCTCTATTTCTGGCCGACGCCGAACGGCCACAAGATCACGATCTTTCTTGAGGAAGCCGGGCTGGACTACAGCTTCAAGCCGGTGAACATCTCCACCGGCGACCAGTTCAAGCCGGACTTCCTGGCCTTCTCGCCCAACAACCGCATGCCGGCGATCATCGACAACGCCCCGGCCGACGGCGGCGAGCCGATCAGCGTCTTCGAATCCGGCGCGATCCTCGTCTACCTTGCCGAGAAGACCGGCAAGTTTCTGCCCAGCGACGTGCGCGGTCGCAAGACGGTTCTCGAATGGCTGTTCTGGCAGGTCGGCGGCCTCGGCCCGATGGCCGGTCAGAACCATCATTTCGTCCAATACGCGCCGGAACGCATTCCCTATGCCATGGAGCGCTACGTCAAGGAGACCGGCCGTCTCTATGGCGTGATGGACAAGCGCCTTGCCGACAACGAGTTCCTGGGCGGAGCCGATCTGTCCATCGCCGATATGGCGAGCTATCCCTGGATCGTCCCGCACGAACGCCAGCAGCAGGATCTGGACAACTTCCCCAACCTGAAGCGCTGGTTCACCGCGATCAAGGAGCGGCCGGCGGTGGTGCGCGCCTATGAAAAGGGGCAGGAGATCAACCCCAACCGCACGCCCACGGTGAATGAGGACAGCAAGAAGATCCTGTTCGGCCAGTCCGCCGACACGGTGAAGCGCTGACCTGCGACTGCCGGCCGGGCTCCAGCCGCCGGGCCGGCAACTCCGTATAGCTTTCCAACCCCTTCGCGGCACCCGTTTGCGTCACGCAGACATTCGGGGGGTCCCGGCGTAGACGGGACCGTTCGTCTGACCAGCGTGTTGTTTTCGGTAGAGAATATCTACCGGAGATGCCGCGCCGATGAGCATCTGGCCACGCACCGACTCCGACGGCACCCTTCCGAAGAGGGCGACCGGTTCCGCAATCCCAACCGAGTCACGACCGGCCGATATACAGGTCGCCCTGCGCCCCCTGCCGTCGATGCCGGAGCTGGCGCGGGCATGGGCGGAACTGGAAGGCCGCTCCGACTCCTCCTTCTTCCTTTCCTGGACCTGGATCGGATCCTGGCTGGCGCAGATGCCGGACGGGATCGAGCCGCAGCTGCTGATCGCCCGCCAGGGGGACGAAACGGTCGGGCTGGCCGTGCTCTGCCCGCGCCTGCGGCGCCGGTTCGGGCTGCTGCCCAGCCGCTGCTGGATGCTGCACGAGACCGGCGACCGCAGCTACGACCGGTTGTTCATGGAGTATAACGGCATCCTCGCCGACCGCCGCGTCGCCGACGAGGTGACGGACGCCATGCTGCATTGGCTGGGCGAGCGTCTGAGCGCCAACGACGAGCTGGTGCTGGGCGGGCTGACCCTGGCGGCGGAGCGGGCGGCCCGGCGGGTTGCGGCGCGCACCGGCCACACGCTGCAACTGCGCGTCGCCGATTCCGCGCAATGGGTGGATTTCGGCACTGTGCGCGCGGCGGGGGACGATTTCCGCGGCGGGCTGGGCCGCAACACGCGGGCGGCGGTGAACCGCAGCGAACGGCTTTACCGGGCGCGCGGTGGGCTGGAACACCGCGTCGCCACGACGGTGGACGAGGCGCTGGAGTATTTCGCCGGGCTGGAAGTGCTGCATCAGGCCGGCTGGCAGGCGCGCGGTCAGGCCGGCGCCTTCGCCAATCCCGCCTTCCGCCCCTTCCATCTGAGGCTGATCGCCGAGGGGTTGCCACGGGGTGCCGTGCGGCTGAGCCGGGTCAGCGCCGGCGGGCAGGCGGTCGGCTATCTCTACAACTTCGTCCACCGCAACCGCGTGCTGAACTATCAGGGCGGCTTCGCCTTCGAGGCCGACAACCGGCTGAAGCCGGGGCTGCTGAGCCATGTGCTTGCCATCGAGGACGCGCTGGCCCGCGGCGAGGATTGCTACGACTTCATGTCGACGCCGGCCGGGCACAAGCCGCTGCTCTCCAACGCCGAACAGCCGATGAACTGGCTGACCCTCGGCCCCGACCGGTTCAGCCGGCGGATGGAGGCGCGTGTCCGCCGGGCGCGGGGCGTGATGGCCGATGCGGTCAAGCGGTCACTGCGCGGATGGATCGCGCCGGCCAAAGGCATTTGAGTGCGGGATCTGGTGAGTGCGGGATCTGGAAGGGGAATTGGCGATGAAGACCGGGATGAAGGCCGCG